>Ga0316187_10002678_pt1 | contig 15494 bp, 12 predicted proteins | sample CroRivburrow1_MG_FD_204927 | JGI IMG/M metagenome (GOLD analysis project Ga0316187, IMG submission 204927) | Coastal sediment microbial communities from Maine, United States - Cross River worm burrow 1 | ecosystem: Environmental > Aquatic > Marine > Coastal > Sediment | place: USA: Maine... | reverse complement strand
AGAAGTTTGATGTCAAATCGACACCAACCTTCTATGTGAACGGCAAGAAAATGGAAGACGATCGCGATATCGCGGGCTTCCGCAAGGCAATCGAGGCGGCAGCCTCTTCCTGAGCGATGGTTGTTTCTCCGGATTTTACCGGGGAAAACCTGACAGGTTGAGACTTCCCCTTGCAGACGAATCAGGCTGAACCGGCCAAGAATCACTCTTTCCCATGGGGGCATGGGTATTTGTGAGGCCGGTTCAGGCCATTTAGTGAGGGGTGAGGTCGCCGATGAAGTTCTCTAAGCTGCGGCTGTCGGGCTTCAAATCATTTGTCGAGCCAACCGAGCTGGAAATCCGGCCCGGCCTGACCGGTGTTGTCGGGCCCAACGGCTGCGGCAAATCCAATCTGCTGGAAGCATTGCGCTGGGTGATGGGCGAAAGCTCGTACAAGAACATGCGTGGCTCCGGCATGGAGGACGTGATCTTCTCCGGCACGTCCAGCAGGCCTTCGCGCAACATGGCCGAGGTCATGCTGACGCTGGATAATGAAGACCATGACGCCCCGCCGTCTTTCAACGCATTTGACCAGTTGGAAATCTCGCGGCGTATCGAGCGCGATGCAGGCTCTGCCTACCGCATAAACGGTAAGGATGTGCGCGCCCGCGATGTGCAATTGCTGTTTGCCGATGCCTCGACAGGCTCGCGCTCGCCTGCGCTTGTGCGGCAAGGCCAGATCGGCGAGATCATTTCATCAAAGCCGCAGGCGCGCCGCCGTATTCTGGAAGAAGCTGCCGGCATCACCGGCCTGCATACGCGGCGCCATGAAGCCGAACTCAAGCTGAAAGGCGCCGAGACCAATCTTGAAAGGCTGGAAGACGTACTGGCGCAACTTGAAAACCAGTTGCAGAGCCTGAAACGCCAGGCCCGGCAGGCGGTGCGCTACAAGGAACTGTCGTCCGAGATAAGGCGGCTGGAAGCAACCGGCCTGTATCTGGCCTGGAAGGATGCGCGTGCCGCGGTCGAAGCGGAAAACACCAACCTGTCCGAGCTGACCCGCGTACTGGGTGAGCAGACGCGCGCAGTGTCCGAAATGACCCGCATGCGCGACCAGGCATCCGAGACCCTGCCGAAACTGCGCGAAAACGAAGCAGTTCGCGCGGCGGTCCTGCAACGCATAACGCTGGAACTTGAAGGTCTTGAACGCGAAGAAAAACAATCACTCGAACGCCGTGCCGAAATCGAAGGCCGCATAGAGCAGATCAACCGGGATCTGGCCCGTGAAAAAGAACTGCTTGGCGACACCGATGGGGTGATGAAGCGGCTGGCGGATGAACAGGAAGTCCTTGAAGGTGCGGCCGCCAATGATGGTGAGGCCAGGGCCAATGCTGCAAAAACCCTGCAGGCAGAGGCAGAAAAACTCGCCGAGGCACAGGCAAATGCCGATGAAGCCAATGGACGGTTGTCCGAACTGGTCGCGCGCCACAATGCGATTGCGCGCCAGATCGGTGAACTTGACGCGCGCATAAACCGTGATGAGGCCGACCTTGCCAGAACCCGTGAAAAGCATGCAGCCATTGTCGCCGAGACCGGCGGAGATGATGCCACTGCGTCCCTGAGCGGTTCAATAGACGCGGCAATCGCTCATGCCGCATCTTCTGAAACCGCGGCCATTTCGGCGGAACAGGTGCTGCAGACGGCCCGGAGCAAGCAGGCCGAAGTGCATCAGGCCTATGACGAATCGAGACGCAAGTCCGAGAGCCTGACCACGGAAGTTCGCACGCTTACCAAACTGTTGCATGTGGCAGACGACGAACTGTGGCCGCCCCTGATCGATGCGTTGAAAGTGCAGGCAGGCTATGAAACCGCACTGGGTGCAGCGCTCGGTGACGACATCGAAGCCCCTGCCGATGAAGCAGCGCCAGTACACTGGCGTGCGCTGCCGTCACTGGACAGCGTGCCGCCGCTGCCGTCAGGCCTGAAGCGGCTGTCGGATGTGGTGAAGGCGCCTGCTGCCCTCGCCCGCCGGTTGCAGCTTGTGGCCATTGTCGACAAGGCAGACGGAGCGAAACTCCAGTCCAGCCTGACCCCCGGCCAGCGTCTCGTCTCGGTTGAAGGCGACCTGTGGCGCTGGGACGGGTACACCGCTGCTGCGGATGCGCCAACCGCTGCCGCCAAGCGACTGGCGGAACGCAACCGGCTTGGCGTGCTGCAGGAAGAAAGTGCGACAGCATCGGCTGCCACCGAAACAGTCAGAGCCCGGCTGGACGAAGCCCGCGAGAGTGTCAAGACGTCTGAACAGGCCGAACGTGCCGGGCGCCAGGCATGGCGCGAAGCGACCGCTGCCGTTGAGGTCGCCCGTAAAGCCTTGTCAGATCATGAAAAAGTGACCGGAGAGCAGTTGCGGCAGGCCTCGGTGCTGGAAGAAACCGCCAAACGTATCGAAACCCAGATTGCAGAATCACGCACATCGCTCGAACAGGTTTCAACCGAAAAATCCTCACTAGCTCCAACAGACGGCGCGGAAGAGGAATTGCGTGTATTGCGAGGTGCCGTTGACACCCAACGCGCAGCCTACACCGAAGCGCGCGCCACCCATGACGGGCTGGAGCGCGAAGCCAGGACCCGTACCGAGCGCCTGGCAGCCATCGGGCAGGAACGCAATCAGTGGACGGACCGCGCCAAGCGGGCCAGCGGGCAGATCGAAGAACTGGAAGGCCGCGCCACGTCATTGCGCAATGATCTTGCGTCGCTTGCCGACCTGCCGGAACAGTTTGAAACCAAGCGCACCAAGCTGATGAATGCGTCAAGCGAGGCGGAAACCGAACGCAAGACCGCTGCCGATCTTCTGGCCGAAGCAGAAAACAACCTGCGCACCCGGGATCAGGGCCTGCGTGAGGCAAGCGACGCGCACGGCAAGACCCGCGAAGAACACGCCCGTGTCGGCGCCCGCTCGGAAGCCGCCGAAGCCCGCGTGGAAGAGGCGACCCAGCGCATTACCGAGGCGCTTGAGTGCCGGCCTGAGGAGGTCAGCCAGCGTGCCGGACTGGACCTTGAGAACATGCCGTCTACCGAGGATACCGAGCGCAAGCTGTCGACACTGAAGGACCAGCGTGAGCGCCTTGGCGGGGTCAACCTGCGCGCTGAGGACGAGGCAGCTGAAATTTCAACCCAGGTCGAAACCATGATCACCGAGCGCGATGACCTGGTACAGGCCATCGCCAAGCTGCGCCACGGTATTTCAAGCCTGAACCGTGAAGGCCGCAGCCGGCTGCTGGAAGCCTTTGACCGGGTCAATGCCAATTTCAGCTCGCTGTTTGAAACCCTGTTCGGCGGCGGCAAGGCGGAGTTGAAGCTGGTCGAATCAGATGATCCGCTGGAGGCCGGCCTTGAGCTGATTGCCAACCCGCCCGGCAAAAAGCCGACAGTTCTGTCACTGCTGTCAGGCGGCGAGCAGGCGCTGACGGCAATGGCGCTGATTTTTGCCGTGTTCATGACCAATCCGTCGCCCATCTGTGTGCTCGACGAAGTGGATGCGCCGCTTGATGATCATAATGTCGAGCGTTTCTGCAATCTGCTGGACGCCATGCTGGAACGTACCGATACGCGATTCCTGATCATTACCCATCATGGCCTGACAATGGCGCGCATGAACCGGCTGTTTGGTGTTACCATGATGGAACGCGGGGTCAGCCAACTGGTATCGGTTGACCTTGAAACCGCAGAAAGCCTTCGCGAGGCAAGCTGATACCAAAGGAACTAACTTGGCGAGTTCACGCCTGCAAACCGGTTTCACGGCGACACGCTGCCAAGGCGAATTGCCGCACACCATAAAATCATGGAAAAATCATTTACTATCAAATGCTTAAATGCCATATACCGAACTTGACACCAGATAGGCCTGAACCTATTATCCGGCCCGGTTTTAGGGGTTTTGTGATCCTGAAACTGCCTCAATACCTTCAGGAGCAGGTGCATGGGCGGCGATCGTAAGAAGTCATCGCCCGAGCGACTTGAGAAACTTGGAGACCGTCTGAAAAAAGCGCAAGTCTCGGTAGACGAGCGCAACAGGCCCAGGCAACGGCAGTCCAACGCGCTTGGATTTGCCTTTCGGATTACCACGGAGCTGGTTGCATCAGTGGTTGTCGGAGTTGCAATCGGGTGGGGTCTCGACAAATGGCTGGACAGCAAGCCGTGGTTTCTCATCTTGTTCTTCTTTCTGGGTGTTGCTGCCGGCGTCATGAACGTCTATAGGATCACGCAATCAACTGGTGGTGACGGGCCTGTTCCAAAGTCCAAGCTGCCATCGGTAATCGAAGATGACGATGATTGATGCTACTGCCCGGTGATCGGGACAGACAGCACTGATCGGGTCAGCAGATTGATAAAGGGGCTGGATGCGTGGCCAGTACTACTTCACAGGGCAGCGAAGGCGGGCTGGCGCTCGACCCGATGCACCAGTTCGAGATTTCTCGTATCATTCCGATCAAGTTCGGCGGCATTGATGCGTCGTTTACAAATTCCAGCCTGTGGATGGTGCTGACGGTCATTGCGGTATCGGCCCTGCTTCTGCTGGGAACAAAACGAATTGTACCGAGCCGCCTGCAGTCGGTCGGCGAAATGATCTATGAATTCATTTCCAATATGGTCCGCGATACGATGGGCGATGAGGGACGCAAGTTCTTTCCGTTCATCCTGACGCTGTTCTGCTTCATTCTGGGCGCCAACATGCTCGGCCTGTTCGCGCTTCCGGTCCTGCTGCATCCGTTTACCGTTACCAGCCACATCATTGTGACGTTTGCCCTTGCCGGCCTGGTCTGGGTCGGCGCAACCGTTTTCGGATTTTACAAGCACGGCCTCGGCTACCTCAAACTGTTCGCGCCATCCGGCACACCGCCGGTCATGCTGCCTTTGCTGGTGCCGATTGAAATCATTTCCTACCTGTCACGTCCGGTAAGCCTGTCGGTGCGTCTGTTCGCCAACATGATGGCAGGACATACCATGCTGAAAGTGTTTGCCACATTCGTCGTGGCTCTCGGGTGGGCAGGTGTTATTCCACTTGCCGTTATGGTCGGTTTCACCGGTCTTGAAGTCCTTATTGCATTCCTGCAGGCCTTCGTCTTCGCCATCCTTTCGTGCATGTATATCAACGATGCACTGCACCCAAGCCACTGAGTCATCTTTCTCAACCTTTCAACTACATCACTCAAACGGGAGTTTTCTAAAATGGAACCTGAAGCAGCAAAACTGATCGGCGCAGGTATCGCCGCTGTTGCAATGGCCGGTGCCGGTGTCGGCATTGGTAACATCTTCGGCAGTTATCTGCAGGGTGCGCTTCGCAACCCGGCAGCCGCTGACAGCCAGCGCACCAACCTGTTCATCGGCTTCGCGCTTGCAGAAGCAACCGGCCTGTTCGGCCTGCTGATCAGCTTCATCCTGCTGTTCGGCGTCTAATCATTCGTTATTGATCTCGCCGGATTGCGGGTTTCCCGCACCGGCGGATTTTTGCGATTGAGACTGGCAAATCCACCTGCCGCCCCATTTTGGCGGTCAGACAGGAGACCGGCATCATGCCGCAACTTATTGTAGCAGATTTTCTGCCACAGCTTATCTGGCTGGCGATTACCTTTGGTGCGCTGTACTTCATCATCTCACGCTTCGCGATCCCCAAGATCGGCAGCGCGATTGAACAGCGTCACGGCCGCATCGCCGCTGATGTCGCCGAAGCCTCGCGGCTCAAGGAAGATACAGAAAAAGCCATCGAAACCTATGAGACGGCCCTTGCCGAAGCACGTGCCAACGCCCATGCCATTGTGAGCGAAAACCGCGCCCAGATGACAGCTGAAATCAACAGGGAAGCCGCTGCACTTGACGAGCGGCTGTCGAAGAAGCTGGCGGAAGCGGAAGTTTCGATTGCCAAGACACGTGATGCCGCCATGGCACAGGTGGCCGGCATTGCCCAGGACACCACGGAAGCCATCGTCACAGAGCTTCTCGGCAAGAAGCCGACAAAAGCGGCAATTTCGTCGGCGGTATCGTCCGCTGCGAAGGGTTAGGATACAACCATGTTAAGTCAACCTGATTTCTGGGTCGGTGTTTCCTTCGTCCTGTTTCTTGTCCTGCTGGTATATCTGAAGGTACCGGGCATGGCTGCCAAGGCGCTTGACGAGCGTGCCGATGCCATCCAGCACGAACTGGATGAAGCCAAGCGTCTGCGCGAAGAGGCGCAAGCTGTTCTGGCTGACTACGAGCGCAAGAAAATTGAAGCCGAAGCCGACGCTGAAAAGATCATTGCACAGGCCAAGCGTGAAGCCGAAATCTATGGCGAGGAAGCCAGCCGCAAGATGCAGGAACAGATCGAGCGCCGCAGCCGTCTGGCCGAGCAGAAGATCGCCATGGCAGAAGTGGCAGCCGTCAAGGATGTGCGTGCAGCCGCGGCAGACCTTGCAGTTGAGGCTGCAACCCGGGTACTCGGGGCCGAGGTCAAGGGTGCCACAGCAGCAGGCCTCATCGACGATTCCATTGCGGCGGTCCGCAAGCAACTGAATTAGAACTCTTCAGGCAGCTCTGCCAGCACCGAACAGTCGAGCCCCCGGCCCTTTTCCAGGTACGGGGGTTTGTTTTATACTGAACGGCAAATCATGGGGTCTGCGACCAGAGGGAAACTTGACAACAGTGCCTGTGACCTTCCATGTACGCCAACATATTGTCTCTGCTTTGAAACGGAACCAGCGGCCATGACCAACCAGCTTCCCGACCTTAAGGTTTATCTTGCAGCGCCGCGCGGCTTTTGTGCCGGTGTGGTGCGCGCCATCGACATCGTTGAACGCGCGCTGGAACTGCATGGAAAGCCCGTCTATGTGCGCCATGAGATCGTCCACAACAAATACGTCGTGGAAGATCTGAAACAGAAAGGCGCCATCTTCGTGGAAGAGCTGGACGAAGTGCCGGATGGCGACCGTCCGGTGATCTTTTCTGCCCACGGCGTGCCGAAGTCAGTGCCGGAAGCCGCCAAGAGCCGCAACATGTTCTATCTCGATGCAACCTGCCCGCTGGTGTCCAAGGTTCACATGGAGGCGTCACGCCACTTCCAGGACGGTTATGAGATCGTGCTGATTGGCCATGCCGGCCACCCGGAAGTCATCGGCACCATGGGACAACTGCCGGACGGTGCCATCACACTGGTGGAAGACGAAGCAGACGTTGCAGCGTTCACGCCGAAAGATGCCGACAAGCTGGCCTATATCACCCAGACCACACTGTCGGTCGACGATACCCGCGGTATCATCGAGGCTCTGGAGAAAAAGTTCCCGAGCATTCACGGACCGCACAAGGAAGACATCTGCTATGCCACGACCAACCGCCAGGAATCGGTCAAGTCGATTGCAGACAAATGCGACATGGTTTTAGTGGTCGGCGCACCAAACAGCTCCAACTCACAGCGCCTGGTAGAAGTTGCCAAAACCGCCGGATGCGGCCGGTCGATGCTGGTACAGCGTGCCTCGGAAATCGACTGGTCGGTCATGGACGGCATCAAGACACTGGGCATTACCGCAGGCGCTTCTGCGCCGGAAGTGCTGGTCAACGAGGTGGTTGATGCATTCCGCGAACGGTTCAATGTACAGGTTGAAACCATCAAGACCAAGGATGAGAACGTCGAGTTCAAACTACCGCGGCAACTGCGCCGCGAAGGTGAGCCGGGCGCGCCTGTACGCGCTGCGTCGTGAAGCGTGCAAACAAGGCCTGAGCCCACTTGACTGACGTCACCATTTATACTGACGGAGCCTGTTCGGGAAACCCCGGACCCGGCGGCTGGGGCGCCATTCTTGTGCATGGCGAGACCCGGAAAGAACTGTCGGGCGGTGAACCTGAAACCACCAATAACCGCATGGAATTGCAGGCAGCCATAGAGGCGCTGAACGCGTTGAAACGGCCATGCAAGGTCGCATTGTACACAGACTCGGTTTATGTCCGCGATGGTATTACCAAGTGGATCAAGGGCTGGCAGCGCAATGGCTGGCGCACAGCGGCAAAGAAACCGGTCAAGAACGCAGAACTGTGGCAGGCCCTGCAGGCTGCCCTGCAGCCGCACGACATCGACTGGCACTGGGTGAAGGGCCATGCGGGTCACCCGGAAAACGAACGCGCCGACGAACTGGCGCGCATTGGAATGGCCCCGTACAAATAAAGATAAAACCCGCAGCCGATAAAAACGGATGCGGGTTTTTCAGATTACTTGCGAATTTGGAGCTCGTTTACAGTGCCGCGAGAATTTTCTCTGCACTTGAAGCGTCAGCCGAACTGGCCACTTCTTCCAGGTTCAGCACCTTGACGACGCCGTCGTCGACCAGCATGGCATAGCGCTGTGACCGGATACCCAGCCCGAAACCGGACGCGTCCAGTTCCAGGCCGATTGCCTTGGTAAAGTCCGCACTGCCGTCGGCCAGGAAGGTCACCGCATCCTTGGCGCCCGACTGATCTGCCCATGCATTCAGCACGAACACATCGTTTACCGATACGCAGGCGATGGTATCGACACCCTTGGCCTTCAGGTCGGCAGCATGGCTGACAAAGCCCGGCAGGTGCTTCATGTGGCAGGTGGGTGTGAAAGCGCCCGGTACGGCAAACAGGACAACCTTGCGACCGTCAAACACATCTGACGTGGTCATTTGGGTAGGTCCTTCAGCTGTCATTGTCGTGAAGGTTGCTTCAGGCAGTTTATCGCCAATAGAAATGCTCATGGGTCACTCACTTGATTAAACGGGATTGGAAACGTGCAGGCATTAGGGTCCTGCTCCTAGGTCTACTGCAGCACACCTTCATGGACAAGGCCCGTGTCGCCGTCTGCGATGGTCAGCCGGACCGGTTTTCCGGCCAGTGAAACAGTTTCGCCGTAACTGTCCACTGCAATCCGCCATGTGCCGGTGTCGCCTGACTGGCTGACCAGTTCAGGTTTGCGAAAATAGGAATTGTCGGCTGCCTCGACAAAAATATCTGTGTCTTCGGGAGACCGGATACCTTTCAGGGATACCTCCAGCGCAAACTTTCCCTCTACATCAACCTGCTTGAGCGATGTAATTGCAAGCCTGTCCGCATCGGCTTCGACCGGCACGGTTGCACGCGCGACCCTGAGGCGGAACTGGTCGGAAGTCGATACCGTACTTGCATCAATGTTGACCTGTACCTGCGCCTGTACGGGTACGCAAATGTCGTTGCACACGGCATAGAATATTTTCAGGTCCAGCCTGGCGGGCCTGGACGGATCTTGCGGCTTCACATCGACCGGGAAAACCACTTCCGTCTTGTAGCCGATGCCTTCACCGTTTTCGTCCGTGAAACGATGTGGCAAGGGCATCATCACCGTGGTTGCTGCAACATTTTCTGATTCCGACCAATCAAAGCTCGGAGGAACCCCGCCATCACCGGGCACCCGCCAATAGGTCTTCCAGCCCTTTTGCATTGTGATGTAGACACCACTGTGCCAGACGCCAGACTGCTTGCCGGCATTCATCAACCGCAGAGAGGTGTAGGGCGAGGAAAACTCCCGCGCTGGCGTATCTGCGGCATTTGCAGGTGCGGATACCGAAACAACAGCCGCACCGAGCAGCGTTGTCACAGTGATATTGCGAACTGTTTTCATGGAACCTATCTAGCAGCAAATTCAGTATCGCTTCCATTAAACCGATATCAAATTAATGCGAGAACCAACGCATGGACATTTGCCCGAAGCTCATTGCAGGTGCTATTCTGTATCTCAGCGTACAGCCTTAGGGTCAGGACCCATTAATCTTATGCCATTCTGTTTGAAAGAAAACATTCGAATGATGTTGAAAAAGCGCAAGATAAGGCTTTGTGCCTTTTCGAGCATTTTTCGACTTCAGGCGGGTGTTTTCTTTCAAACCCGAAGGGCGGAGTCTATTTTGCCCCTGACAGCGTTGAAAGGTCTTGAAAACCGGACGGTTTCCTTCGACCTTTCGCCTTGTCAAAGGCAAAATATCCTCCCGCAGAATGGATAAGATCAATGGGTCCTGACCCTGGAAATGAACACAGATGACTGAGCAGTATCTCGACGGCAAGATGTTGATTGCAATGCCTGGCATCGGAGATGACCGATTTGAGCGGGCAGTCATATTCGTGTGTGCCCATTCCAGGGATGGTGCCATGGGGCTGGTAGTCAATCATGAGGTCGAAAGCCTGTCGTTCGGCGGGCTTCTGGAACGCCTTGACCTGGTTGACGATGACAATGCGATTCGCCTGCCGGAAAGCATCGCTTCAACACGTGTGCTGCAAGGTGGGCCGGTCGAAACAAGCCGTGGTTTTGTGCTGCACTCAAGAGATTATTTCAGCGCTGAAAGCACGTTGGGTGTCGACAGCAATATCGGATTGACGGCAACACTTGATGTATTGCGGGCCATCGCGCGTGGCGAAGGGCCGCGCAAATCGCTTCTGGCACTGGGCTATACGGGATGGGGACCGGGACAATTGGAGAGCGAATTCCGTCAAAACGGATGGCTGCATTGTGAAGCCGATGAAGGATTGCTGTTCGACAGTGACCTGGACGCAAAATACCAGTCAGCCCTCGCCCGCATCGGGGTCAGTGAAGCCATGTTGTCAGGCGGTCATTTCGGCAATGCCTGACAGGTTTGCACAGCCATGGCGTTGTTATGTTCCAGACCATGATGATTTTGGCTGAATCAGCCACAAATCATGAACCTGATCGCATTCAAAGTTGTTCCAGGTGTGGAGCCTCAACTGGTTGACCCGGTTTAGCTTGAGGCGGCAGTGGTCCCCTTGGCCTTTTTCGCCACGCTGCGTTTTTTTCTGGCCGCAGCCTTTTTCGCAGGCTGCTTTCTTGCTGTCCTGGGCTTCTTCGGCTTGCTCTTCACCTGAGGCCGGTGCGGCCGGTCTTTTTCCACCGTGTCATGGCCAGCGTCGGCGGCACCATTTGTCGTTTTACTCGCTGCCTGTTGTTCAACAGCCTGGGTATCGGATTTTTCAAGTGTCTTTTGACCTGTGCGGTGCGCTTCCCGCTGTTTGTCAGCGACCGGTTCCGGTTTCGCTGGGACCACCGGTTCACCGACTGAAGGCTTTGACACCTTTACGGGCTCTTTTGCCGGCGCGGACGGTGGTTTTGCCACCGGTTCTGGCGCAAACGGTGGTTTTGCCACCGGTTCTGGCGCAGATGGTGGTTTTGCCACCGGTTTTGGTGCAGATGGTGGTTTTGCCACCGGTTCTGGCGCAGACGGGGGTTCTGCCACCGTTTTTGCTGCCGGCGCGGGCTGCGTCCTTGGCGTTGGCTGCAATTCTGCTGTAGGTTCCGGTGCAGGCGCAGGGCCGGGTTTCGGTATCGGTTTGGCTTCTGCTGCAGGCCTTTTGGGTGCAAAAGGCGCCAAGGGCGGGATTGGCCTTGATGCTGCCGGCGCCGGAGTTTCGGTGATACCTGCCAGTGCATCCCTGACCTGCCGTGACACCGTTTCCAGATCAGCTTCTGTCGTTCCCTGTCCGCGTTCCGGATACTCAATCGGCGATGGCTGTTCGTCGGTTGCCTCGTCTGATGAAGCAAACTCGGGCTCTTTCGGTCCCTCGATTGCCGGTTGCTCGTAAGCTGGATTTGCAAACCGGGGGGCCCATGGTGCGGGGTGGAAGTCGTATGGCGACCATGGCGCCAGGGTTTCCACTTCAGGCTCAAGTTCCGGCTCCACGGCAATCGATGCAGGCGGCACCACCGGCTGCTTGCGCGTCAGGCGGTTCCACAGGGATGCTATGCCCGACTGGCTGGACGATATTCCACGAGACGGCGCACCAAGAGCTTCAAGCACCTGCTGAGCATCGATTGGCTCGCCAATCAGAAACCCCTGCGCCAGGTCGCATTCCAGTGTGAGCAGATGATTCAGCTGATCCTGTGTCTCCACACCTTCTGCCACCACCTGCAGCCCGAGGTCATGGGCCAGCAGAATGATGGCGTCCAGGATCACCGATCCGCGATCCGTTTCAAGCCCGGCCTGCAGGAAAGACCGATCCACCTTGAGAGTGTCGAACGGCAGCCGCCTCAAATAGGACAGTGACGAATAACCGGTCCCGAAATCATCGCATGAAAGCCCTATGCCCAAGGCTTTCAGACGGTCGAGCATCTGCAGGGACAATTCCGGGTTTTCCATCACCATTGTCTCGGTGACTTCCAGCTTCAATGTGCCAGGCGCAAGTTCCTCGCGGGACAATACGGTGCGTGCCAGATGCAGCAGGCGCGGTCCGGTCAACTGGGAAGACGACACATTGACTGAAACGAATACCGGCTGCGCCGGCGTAAACATCCTCTGCCATACGCCAAGCTGGCGGGCTGATTCAGACAACACGAAAGCCCCGATTTCTCCGATCAGGCCGCAGCGTTCCGCCAGGGGCAGAAAACTGGAGGGTTCAAGAATTTCGCCATCGGCCTTGCGCAAACGAACCAGCGCTTCAAACCCCGCCAACTGGCGGTCAGACAACCGCATGATCGGTTGATACAGAAGCTCAAAGCGCCGTTCCTGCAACGCCTCCTGCAGATCTTCTATGCTCAGGGCGGTAGAGGTGGTTTCCTGCAACATGCCGGGCTTGTAAAAAGCCACCTTGTCCTTGCCGCGGGTCTTTGCGTCAAACAATGCAGAGTCGACACATCGGTGCAGAACGTCTGCAGTTTCCATTTGCGGGTCCCAATGTGCAACACCGACACAACAGGTCAGATAAATCTCGTTCGGCGGCACCCTTACCGGCTGGGAAACAGCATGGCGCACCTGATCCACGAAAATAATCGCTGATTCCATTGCGTCCTGGTCAGCGGACGTCTCATGAATAATCGCAAACTGATCGCCGGGCATCCGGGCAAGACTGCTTGTTTCCGGCAACAGTTTTTCAATACGCCGGGCAATGGTCTTCAGCAGGCTGTCGCCAATTTCCTGGCCAAGCCGGTCATTGACCACGTTGAAGCGGTCAATATCGACAATCACGATATTGAGTTGCAGGTCATCATTGGCGATTGCCCGCCTGGTGGCCTGTGACAGGCGATCGAGATAGAGTGCGTAGTTAGGCAGGCCTGTAACCACATCGAAAATAGCATCGGACAACAGGCGATTTTGCGAATTGCGCTGCTGCGATGCATCACTCAACACACCCGTCAGGCGCAAACCCGTCTCCGAGCCGTTCGGCAGAGAACTGCCTTTCAGTGTGTACCAGCGATACCGGCCATCGGCATGGCGCACGCGCAACTGCTGTTCAAAATGCTGGTTGCCCCGCAGTTTCGCTACTTCCAGAGCGGCGAAATAGGCATTGTGATCGTTGGGATGGATCAAGGTCAACCAGGACTTCGGATCGGTGTTGTCCAGGCTGCCTTCCTCATATCCCAGCACCTTTTCCAGCTCTGTGCCGACAAAAAATGAATTGTCACCCGGCTCATAATCCCAGACAACCTGGGATGCACTGGCCAGTGCAAGCGCGTTGCGTTCAGCTTCCAGTGTGTCCTGTTCCGGGTTCAGTGCGCTGGAGAACGCGAAATAGGCAAGAACAAATGCAAGCGCCACCAGGACCAGCGCTAGTCCGCCAACCAGAACCGGAGAAGCAAGTTCACTGGGCGGGCGCGCGATTGCAATAAAACTCGCAGCAGCAGTCCACAGGCCCAGAAGGATCCAGATCATGCTGGATGATTTTGCCCGCACGCCACCGCGATGGGCCAGAATTGCAGAGGCCACAAGCACGGTGACCACGCCCAATGCGAAGCCGATCCGTGCGATCTGTTTCACCAATACCGGTTCAATGAATGCATAAGCAGCAAGTGCAACGCCCGCCCCGCCTGCAAAAATCAGCAATCCGCTCAAGGTCGGCAACTGCCGGCGGGTGCGCATGATGGTGACGCCCATGAACATCACCCCGGCCGTCATTAGCGCCTCAATGATGGCACTGAGCACTTCATGCCGCGGTACCAGCACCGGCAGAATGGAATTCAATGCGGCTTCAAGCTGGCCGGTCTCCAATGTGATAAAGCCGACAGCAGGTACGGCGAAAATCATCGACAGCGGAAACACGATCTGTGGCGACAACAAAACCAGGCAGGTAATAACCACCACCGCCAGCATCGCCATTCCCAGCACGATGCCGCGATACAGCGCCTGCCGATAGGCGTTGTGATCAAACGCGGAACGCTGCCACAGCCTGACGCCTGAAACACCGACCTCCGACAGTTCCAGGGCGACCGTAAGGCTTGTGTTCGGTGGCACGGTAAACGCAAATGCGTCGCGGTCAGGTATGTTCAACCGGCGCAGCGTTACACTTCGAGAAGACGATGCAGCCGAAATGCGGCTGCTGGAATAGGAAGGTGAGGCAATCCCGGACCCGGGAAACGATTGCCGGGCCGCGTCAATTACCAGTTCCCTTTCAATTGTCGAGGGGTTGGCAGTGGTAAATATGGCCCAGCGATATTGCGGGCCGGTCCCTGTTGCCTGCAAGTTCATGCTTTCGCTTTGGCCGGCGCTGTTGGCGGGCAGCTTGATCACGACCTGCCTGTTGTCGCTTTGGACAGCGCCAAGAAACGGAACGACATCGATATGACTGGCCGAGAAATCGGCGCGCACGACCTTGCCGGCATCCTGTGCCAAGACGCCAGCCGTACTCACGATCAAGGCCATGCAAATGCCGACCAATGCTGCAACCGTCAACCGCCAAAATGGCATCGCAACTCTTTCTGTAACTTACCCACGGTAAATGCATCTTAGCCTGACTATCGTCGAAGACCAAAGCCCGCTGACGACAATCGCGTTCAATATCCACTGAAATGGCTGCTGACTCAAAGGCATATGCGACCTACCTCAATCACCCGGGCGGATCTGCGTCCAGTAATGCAAACAGCAAGTGGTCCTGCCATCGGCCGTTGATCTTCAGATATTTGCGGGCATAGCCTTCCTGCGAAAAGCCGCATCGCAACAGCAATTTTCTCGACGCTTCATTGACCGGCAGGCAGGCCGCTTCGATCCGGTGCAACCGCAAGCTGTCAAAGGCAAATGATACGGCCGCGTTCACCGCTGCAGACATGTAACCCTGGTTTGCATATGGCTGCCCAACCCAATACCCCAAAGAACAGGTTTGTGCCACGCCGCGGCGCACGTTGGAGATGGTCAGCCCGCCAACCAGCTTGCCGGACTGCCGGCAGAACACGAAAAACGCATACGCATAATCGTCTCGCATATCCTTGTTGTAGCGGCGAATGCGTTGGCGATAGGACGATTTGGTCAGGTCATCGCGAGGCCAAGTGGGCTCCCATGGCTCCAGAAATGCCCGGCTGGACGATCTCAGTTGCGCCCATTGGACATAGTCAGCCCCTATGGCAGGGCGCAATATCACCCTTTCGGTCTGAATGACCGGGTCATTGTCCAGATATGCGTAGGTTCTCAGGAATGACATTTTGACTGTAGTATTCGATGGCTGTCCACACGTCGATAGTTCAGGCAAATCTTGCCGCAAGTTCATCGCCTTGTGCAAGCAGTGAT
>Ga0316187_10002677_pt1 | contig 15495 bp, 18 predicted proteins | sample CroRivburrow1_MG_FD_204927 | JGI IMG/M metagenome (GOLD analysis project Ga0316187, IMG submission 204927) | Coastal sediment microbial communities from Maine, United States - Cross River worm burrow 1 | ecosystem: Environmental > Aquatic > Marine > Coastal > Sediment | place: USA: Maine... | reverse complement strand
CATTATAAAGATAGCATAACTAACTGAATATAATGATATTTCACATAATAATACCTGCACGCATCGAGTCAGCCCGGTTGCCAGGCAAGCCGTTGCTGGATATCGCTGGCAAGCCGATGATTCAGCATGTTTATGAGCGTGCCATGGAGGCAGGGGCAACGAGTGTAACTGTGGCAACAGATAGCTTGCGGGTAGAAGAGGTGGTCAGGGAGTTTGGCGGTAATGCCTGCCTCACCAATGATCTGCATGTATCAGGCACCGACAGGCTGGCGGAAGCTGCGCAGATTATTGGTCTGTCGGATGATGACCTGGTGGTCAACCTGCAGGGTGATGAGCCGCTGATGCCTGCAACATTAATAGCGCGGGTTGCGGATACGCTGAAAAATGATAAGCAGGCAGTCGTCGCAACCGCCTGCGTGAGTATACAGAATCCTGAGCAGATCAATGACCCGAATGTTGTAAAAGTGGTGACTGATCAAAACGGCCATGCACTTTACTTCAGCCGGGCGGCGATACCCTTTTTGCGTGATGCAGCCAGCGAGCTGGAGCACAGGGTATTTCGACATATCGGGATATATGCCTACCGCTGCGGATTTCTGACGGAATTTACCCAGTTGCCGCCTTCCAGCCTGGAACAGGTAGAAGCCCTCGAGCAATTACGCGTATTGTGGTATGGCGGAAAGATTGCTGTGCTGGAAACTAGCGAGGATCCCGGCCACGGTGTCGATACGCCCGATGATTTGCAACGGGTCAGAGAGCTGTTAGAGAGTTGAGATTAGCTGATGCAGGACCCGCAGCCTCGATTTAAAGAACATAGGCAAGTATCAGGGAAATAGTAATGATACTCGCCAGATTGCCCAGTAACACAATCGATGCCACTACATCGGGAGCCGCATCGAAGCGCTCAGCCAGCATGTAATTAAGTACTGCCGGGGGCAGGATACCGAACACGAGCAACAGGTGCCACTGCAGACCTTCTAGATTCAGAAGCATACCGGCGAGCACCGCCATCACCAGGCCGGAAAGAGGGCACACCACGGCCGCAACCAGGCCAATATGCCAGTCTTTCAGACTGATATTCGTCATCCGTACACCGAGAGCAAACAACATCAGGGGGATGGCAACCTGCCCCAATAGATCCAGCGCAACACCAAACGGCGGCCACACAGTGATATTAAAGACGGCGACAATCAAACCCGCGACAGTCGCCTGCAGCATTGGCATACGTAATAATACCAGCGGATGCACCCGCCCTTCCAGCATGGCGTTACCCACGGTGAAATGCAACGTGTTCTCGACCAGGAAGAGGATCATGGCGGCAGGCAGCGCCTGTTCGCCAAACGCCAGCAATGCCAGGGGCAGACCCATATTCCCCGAATTGGTAAACATCATCGGCGGTACGAAGACCCTAACCGGCCAACCAGCCAGCCGGGCAACCGGCCAGGCAATCAAGCCCGAGCCCAACACAACGATGGCGCCGGCGAGAGCCAGATCGGCGTAGACAGCGAGTTGGAAATCCTTACCCGCCAGCACAGAGAAGATCAGTGCCGGGGTGAAAATCTCAAGGTTGACCTTGTTCGCCGCCGCCATATCCGGCGCATGCCGGCGCGCGTAGAAATACCCGACCGCGACTAAGCCGAATATTGGAAAAACAATCGAGATGAGCTGCTCAGTCAAAGCAGAACCGATTTCGGGGCTTTATTAAATAAACGATGCATATTAAAGCATTACATTTCTTTTAGTGCATGGGAGTATAGGTTGAATTAACATTGTTTTCCCTGGCCAATTTATATGTGCCTCATAAGCACCTGATGAAGAGCTGTTATCAAGGGCGACTTCAAGCTTGTTTGAACCACACAAAGCAGGTTAACAATGCTTATTTCTACTGCCACTTATAGACACGTCAAATACCCAGCACGAAGCTTGAATTGGTCTTAAAAAAATTGATGTTTAGATAGGCATAGAGAATCTCAAAACCGTAGTGATCCACTATTTCAGTCAACAGGTTTTTTAAATTAACACCGAGCAGAGGGTTAGCTTTGTAATTAATCTCATCATTCACGATATAGTCCTGGAAGAGGGCACCACCCTTTTCCTCCTCTTCTTTTAATTCGGTGCCTGCATCAACTCAGACACTTCAAGTGAACCGCCAATTTCAAGAAAAGGACAAGCCTGTGCAATCGACAATGCGGCATCGATCGAGTCAGCCTTAATTTATAGTGAAGCCAGACATTGCACTGCTTCCTCTCTCTCTTATAGTCCAATCAGAGCTTACTGTGCTTGTGTCCTTTAACGGAATCATAGGAGTGACAACCGAGTCACCGAGTGAAGATTACCACTACATATATTTCGAAAAAAATGCTTATTGCCTTCCTCTGGATTGGATGGCTAATTACCGCCCAGATAAACTCATACGAACTGTTTCATTGTAATTTCCTAATTGAATACCTTGTCGTTACTATTTACCAAGATGTCCAAATATTACGGTGATAGAGGTTGAATCGTTGACCTACGCTATCAGGAGCTACTAGGCCGAACTTTCTATGGAGATGGCCCTGAACAGCCAGGGCCTGGATCAATACATTTCATCTTTAGCAATTAACCTCTGATCTAAGGATTAATTATTCCAGATCCAGGTCAAGAAATTCTTTGTGCAGTGCAGTGCCGTTTTCATTGAGTACACGCACAGTCATGGTATGAGGGCTGACGCGGGTGGGGTGCCCATGCAGGTTTCGCTGGATTGATGCGGTACCTGTGGTGTTCAACACCAGCGACGGGCCATCTTCGAGGACTTCGATGATCGTACCCTGGTTTCCCTGGTATACAACGTTCAAACCTATCATTGCACGTAGTTCTTTGACAGTTATTGGTAGTTTATCATTCATGGAACGCCGCTCTTGTAATACTATTCTATTGGGTACAATAGTAAAGCATTCGGGCACTGCTGTTAATCCCGGAAATGAAAGATTAAGCTGCAGGAAGTCATAAAGAAATACTAAACAGGTTTTGAGCAACCTGACGTGTTATTTTATTGCGATTGCATTTTTGCGGCATTTATTGAAAATGATTGACTCAATTTACATAACTGTGAATTTATTTATATTCACTCGACGCTAGCAGGACCCAACCAGTATGATTAAAGTTTTATTCGTTTGTCTAGGCAATATCTGCCGTTCTCCGAGCGCTGAAGGGGTATTTCGCAGGCTGGTTGAAGAGCAGGGACTGCATGAAGTCATCGAAATCGATTCTGCCGGCACACACGCTTATCATGTTGGCTCTCCGCCTGATGCCAGGGCACAGGAAGCAGCCAGTCGGCGCGGTATTGATATGAGTGACCTGGTCGGCAGACGTGTTGACCACGGTGATTTCTATATATTTGATTATGTACTCGCGATGGACGAATCAAATGTATACCATTTACAGGAAATGGCGCCAGTTGAAGAAGTCCACAAAATTAAGCTGTTTCTCGATTTTGCTCCTCAGCGCAGCGAAAGGGAGGTTCCTGATCCCTATTATGGCGGTCACTCTGGTTTTGAGCACGTGCTGGATCTGATTGAAGAAGCCTCAGAAGGCCTGCTGGCAGATATCAAGACACGCCTGTAATGAACCGGACTGCCAGTGCACGCACTACCGAGAGCCCTGTTAGTGAAATTGTAGTTTCCATTCCCGAGCAAAAGCTGGAACTGTTTAAGAATGATAGATTACTGCAGAGCTATTCTATTTCGACGGCAAAAAATGGTCCCGGTGAAGAGTTTGGCAGCGAATGTACTCCACGTGGCAGGCATGTCATACGGGCGAAGATCGGCGCAGGTTGTGAAATTGGAACAGTATTCGTCGGCCGCAGGCCAACAGGAGAAATCTGGACACCCCGGCTAGCTCTAGCTGAGCCTGATCGGGACTGGATTTTAACCCGTATCCTCTGGCTCAGTGGCCTTGAGACAAAGTTCAATCGGCTGGGGTCGGTGGATACCATGCGCCGATTTATCTATATCCATGGCACGCCGCATGAAGATCAGATTGGCAGCCCGGAATCACAGGGTTGCATCCGTATGTACAGCAGCGACCTGGTACAACTTTACGATCAAGTCGTTGCGGGTACGATCGTAACGATAAACGACTGAGATTATCATGCAAGTTAAAGCCAAACATATCCCACGTGGGCCGGTAATGGCCGACGTTTCTGCGCTGGAATTAAACCGGCAGGAGAGAGAGCGCCTGTGTCACCCTGCGATAGGTGCTGTGATCCTGTTTTCGAGAAATTTTAAATCCGTTGAACAATTGCAGAACCTGACTATGCAGATCCATGAATTACGGGATCCGCCGCTGCTTATTGCTGTAGACCATGAAGGTGGCAGAGTGCAGCGCTTTCGAGAGGGCTTTACCCGGTTGCCTGCTATGCGCCGTTACGGTGAGATGTTTGATGTGGATCCTGCACGTGCGCTGGAGCAATGTTCGACGGCAGGCTGGCTGATGGCTGCCGAATTACTGGAACTGGGTGTGGATTTCAGTTTTGCACCTATCGCAGACCTTGATAGCGGCCTGTCAGATGTCATCGGCGACCGGGCTTTTCATTGCAGACCAGGAATTGCCAGCGAGCTGTCACTGTCCTTTATGCTCGGTATGCGCAAGGCAGGAATGGCCGCAACAGCCAAGCATTTTCCTGGACACGGTTCTGTTCAGGGCGATTCCCACCATATGATTCCAGTTGATGATCGCAGCTTTGATGCACTTTCTGAAAATGACCTGGTGCCTTTTCGTGTGATGATCGCATCGGCAGTGGAAGGTATTATGACGGCACATGTTATCTATCCACAGATTGATGAACAGCCGCCGACTTTTTCACACTATTGGCTGAAAGAGGTGCTGCGCAAGCAATTGGCTTATAAGGGGTTGATATTCAGTGATGACCTGTCAATGGCCGGAGCAAAAGTTGCCGGCGGGCCTTTAGCGCGCGCAAAAGCTGCAATCAACGCGGGTTGCGACATGATACTTGTCTGCAATGACACAGCGGCTTTAGATGAGGTAATTGATGGTCTACCATCAGGCAGCCTGTTATTACCGGGCGATCGGCTGGATGCCTTTGAACCGAAGATGCAGATTGCAGGTGGTCTTAGACAGTCTTCAAACTGGCAGCAGGCAGTTGATTCTGTTATGGAGGTAATATGACGACATACCCGGATATTATAAACTTCTGGTTTGAAAAAACTGAACCTGAAAGCTGGTGGAAAAAGGATGAGGTTTTTGACCAGGCTATTCGAGATCGTTTTCTTGATGTCTACCAGCGGGCAGCGAAATGTGAGCTTTTTGAATGGCGCCAGGACGCCCTCGGCTGGTTAGCCGAGGTCATTGTTCTTGATCAGTTCCCGCGCAATATGTTCAGAGATACAGCGCAGGCTTTTAGCACCGACCCGATGGCGGTAATCCTGGTGCAGGAGGCTGTCGCAAACCAGGTCGATAAAGAACTGACAGCAACACAGAAGAGTTTTCTTTATATGCCGCTGATGCACAGTGAATCGCCACTGATTCATGAAACAGCACTGGATTTGTATAACCAGCCAGGTCTTGAATACAACCTGGATTTTGAAAAAAAACACAAGGCTATTATAGATCGCTTCGGCCGTTACCCGCACCGTAATGCCATATTAGGCCGCACATCGACAAATGAAGAAGTGGAATTTCTAAAACAGCCAGGGTCTTCGTTTTAAATAGGGACAATATCAAGTCTGAAGTTTCAACATAGGAAACCTTGTATATAGCTTGTATATAGATAGTGAAGCGTGTTGATTTATGCATCTGATAAATTAGCATATTGCTGAAACTTGAAACTTGAAACTTGAAACTTGAAACTTGAAACTTGAAACTTCAGTTCAACTTACTTTCCTCAGCTTCTTTCAGCAATGTCCTGTTGCTGGATTGCGACAGGTAGATGTACAGACCGGGCAGGGAAGCCAGTAATATTACCGGGATAAATGTGAGTGCTATCGCCGCCGCATCGTTTTCTGCAATTCCGAAACGCATCAGCAAACCAACAGTTGCAAGTTCTCTGACACCCATACCGCCAATGGATATGGGCAAGGCAGCAGCCATGAAAGCAAGGGGAATAACGACTAGTATTACCTGCATGCTAATGTCCACACCCAGGCCTATTGCTAGAACATAATAGACCATCACAGCAAATAGCTGGGCTAAAACACTATAAAAGAGGATGATGATTATCGTTGCCGGGTGCTTGAGATAGCCATGTGTTGCCTCACCCATACGCAGCAGAAATGCGATGACGCGGAAACGCGACAGCCTTTCCAGTTGCCTGTGTATTGGCCAGTATGTCGCTGGTATCGCTATTAGTGTAAGGGCAAACATGGCTCCTGCCAGTATTAGCAGCAGAGTTGACCAGAGAGCTCTAGTCACAATCTCCACAGAGTCTGTGAAATATATAGCAACGACATTAATGGCCAATAGTACCACCAGTCCAATGACTCTTTCTGTGATGATAGGCGAAACGGCGCATACTGCATCCCTGCGATAACGATAGATATAGTAACTTCGTATCACATCACCGCCAGTCGATGTTGGTAGAATATTATTAAACAGCGTTGCTACCAGGTAGTAGCTGAACAGTTGCCGTGTACTAAAGTTCGGGTAGTGCCTGTGAAGCAGTGTTGCCCAGCGTATGGTGCCAAAGTAGATCGAGGAGATTATCAGTGCAACGGCTACTGGCAGTGTCCACCAGGAGAGATCCCCTACCTTGTCAATTAGCGCCGGCCAGTCTAGCTGTGAAAGCAGGTAGCCAAGCAGTCCCAGGCTGACGAATACTTTTGTGGCGAGTATCAGGTTCTTTTTCAATGCAAACTGCTAGCTGCTAGCTGCTAGCGCGCTCTACATATTCGCCAGTGCCCGTGTTCACCTTGACCTTCTCGCCGGCACATATAAACTGGGGAACCGTAACGGTAATACCGGTCTCCAGCTTTGCCGGCTTGCCTGAACTGGTTGCTGTCTGTCCTTTGACTACACTTTCGGTGTCGATGACTTCAAGGATGACATTTAGCGGCAGCTCCATACCAATGGGGCTTTCATTATGAAAGTTGATCTGAACTTCCATATTGGGCAGTAAATAGCCCAGCTGTTCGCTGATGTCTTCTTCTGCCAGGCCGAGCTGCTCGTAGGTGGTCAAATCCATGAAGATGTGATGGTCGCCTTCGGCATACAGGTACTGCATCTGCCTTGGTTCTACATGAGCCTTTTCTAGCTTCTCATCAGAGCGGAATCGTTCATTGATTTTTGTCCCGATAGAGAGTTCCTTCATCTCAGCCTGTACAAAGGCCCCGCCTTTACCGGGTTTAACATGCTGTAGTTTCAGTACGCGCCAGAGTTTTCCCTGATATTCCATCAGGTTACCCACTTTCATTTCAAAGGCCGAAATTTTCATCTATTGCTCCGTGAGCTATTTGATATCCGATGCGCGATTGTAGGGGAAGAGAGGGGAAAGGGGAAGGTTAAACAGGAAACAACAATGATTACTGGCTAGGTGTTAGAAATAGACACTTTGGTTACAGCTTTTCCGGGCAAAAAAATATTCGATAATATTCTTTCAAGGCATGAAGGCATAGGACATTTTGAGGAAGACGAGGTCATTGATGAGCGTCAACCTGCTCTGGTAGCTTATAGAGAGAATACTTGAATCAGGCCATACCGAAGAAAGGGATGATGAGTATGCTGCTGGTATCTATGCCAACGAAGTCGAATCGACCTTTGAAGAAGATGACGGACAGGAATGTTATAGATGGCCATTTAAATGAAATAATGGAGACTACACTGGTAAAGAAAGGTTATACGACTACTGTCTGTAAAGATGGTTGACATCCGAAGCCTGTTAAATGTATCGGTGGAAACACATCAGAAAGAACTGGAAAAAACAGGCCACCACCTATGTCAACAAAGATGCTGAAATGGTTAAGCAAGTGGAATATTATTCAGGCAAAATTATTCAGAGGTAGGAAATGAAAAAGAAATTATCAGAGCAAGGACTGGCCTATGTAGCCTGGTGGGTGTACCAGTTAATACAGGATTCATTTGACCTTTCCATGAGTACACGGCAGAACTTTTCACCGGTGGATAACCGCTACTTCGATGTCGCACCGCGATTGAACTTCGTGCGGATATTTGTAAATGGTGATAATGCTGGCGGTCACAATCAAAACATAGAAGTAACTATCAATCTCGACACCAAGACGGCAAAAGTCTGGGTTGATAATGCTCTTTCATTAGTCAGGCCAGAATGTCGCCATAATTTTGAGATCTCGATTGATAAGGGTCATCTATCAGGAGATGGTTCAATTGAACGGCTTGTAAATATCGATGAAGCACTGGAATTAGCTCATATATGGGAAGATAAATGAAAACATGCTGGAACAATTTGGAGGTGGACCAGCGTGATGGTGAGCATATCCTGAAAGCTGCTGTACGTAACCTGAGATGTTGAAGAGCGTAACCAGAACGAACCCAAGCTTCTTGAACCGATCATAACGTAAGAGGAGGATGACACGAGTCAGCGGAAGGGTGGATTATGTGCTAACAGGCAGAAAACAGTTATGTCACCGATACCCATAATACCTCAGCAATATGATCAACAGTCCGTCCCGTTCTACGCCCAGGTTCTGCGAGGCACGCTAAAGCTCTTTGATATCATGAGCTTATATCATTTATCTAAGTAACTGAAAGAGCCTGAAAGGTGACACAAGTTGCACCTGGATAAGCACCTATTTTCAATGCCCTACGAGAGGCGGTGCATCCTCTCGAGCACCGTTTCTCTAAATGTTCTCGTTCTGACAAAATGGCATGCAGAGCGTGAAGAGATTTCAAGAGGTATTGCAGGTTATGTCTCCTTGCGAGCGATAGCGGCTCAGCCGGGATGCGCTCCCTCAACGATCAGCCGTGAAATAAACCGCAATGGTGGCTATGATAGCTATCGCTACCTCCCACTATCGCTACCTCCCATAAGGCTGAAAAAAGAGGTTTTCGCCGGGAAAGGAATTGCAGGAATGGGCTGAGGCAGAGAAGTAAATTTCAAAACTTCTGCTCGGTTGATGATATCTGTAACTCCAGATTACATGTATTTAATTACTAAGTTCCAGCGCAACCTTACTGATCACACAGGATTGACTGAAACTGCCTTTTATCTACTGCACTGATTTATCGGTACACTCTCAGGCAAAACTTAATGCTGTGTCAGGTCAGTTAAATAAACGACCACGTAAGACATTAGAATTTGAAACACCGGCAGAAAGATACAACACATGCGTTCAATCGTTCTGTCGACATGCATCTAGTTCGCATCGGGTTGAATTGTAATAAGTCTCCATTTACAGACTGAATTTCTCATTCAACTTATTCATCATTCATGGCAGTATTCGTAGCAATTGCGAAGGGGGCTACATGGGTAAACTGATAATTCTAATTCTCGCTCTACTACCGGTTGTTGCTACAGCAGAGGACGCACTGGACATACTCAAGAAAGAGCCAGCCAGTATGCTTGATCTTGGCATGCACAGATTAAGTCACACCCTGAATCACGACCAGCAGAAGAATAAACAGAAGTTCAAGAATGACTATAAGAGTATCCGCTACTATGGAGACGTCGCCAGGTACGATCCAGTCAAACAAATCATCATTATTACCCGTAGCTTAGATGGCAGTCCTGACATCAACACATGCACTATTGCTATTCAGACATTGCGCAGCCAACTGATTACTCATGATGGTCGTTTCGCAACGCATGAATTCTTGTCCGCCCACTTCTGGCACTTACACAACAGGCCAGCGTCTAACAATTTCTATGAAGATCTAAAGAAGCAAATCTACTTACATGGGTTGATATATAGTGATCCGGTATTTGATTGCTACTCACGCCTTGATGACAAACAGGTGCATGTCGGGGACCAGGGGAAAGGACAGATAAAATGGCAATAACTCGAATGGATTACTGCTGAACTTGCCCCTCTAGCAAATATGGCGCGGCAATTGTTTACAATTATCCAAGCAGCAGGCAGTCAGAAGCGAGAGTTTAGATCAAATGAACGATCGAATTAATATACATTTAGTTAAACAGTGAGGATTTGAAATGGCACTACCACCGGGCGTTTACATGATTAACGGGTATCGTTCTGATACCATTCTAACAGGATGCGAAGGGCCAACTGGCGTGAAGACGACTCGAACACTTGGCGAGATACAGGGTCTTGGTGCAAAGTACATGGGCAATGGTAAGTGGGACCTGGGAGAAGGGGATCAGCAGATTGACTCGTGGAGTGTTGCCCCTGATCAGAACTACAATGATGACTTTGATAAGTAATAAGAAGGAGCCATTGCCGCGCTTTTTTAAACTTTGTTGTGTCAATATTTTTTATAGTGGGTAGTGTCACTGTAACGCCGTCGCTATCCTTATTAGTCTTAATACTAAGAGGTTGTAGATGAAACATATAGTGAGGATATTTCTATTATTGGCTGTAATGTTTAGTGCGTCTGGGCACGGCATGATGGTTACGGTAACCGGTGCAGGAACAGATTCCTGTGGAGACTGGGTAGTAGCAGAAAATGCAGGTGGTACTCCGCAGTTTATATACAAGACATGGGTAGATGGATATTTAACTGGATTCAATATGTCCACTATCCTGAAGAAAGATATTCTTAGAGAAAAGGGTATACCAGAGATATATGTCTTAATCAGTGACTACTGCAAGAAGAATCCAGTCAAGTCTATCATGATGGCTACTAATTACATTGCCGTAAATGTGCTTGGTAAACCATCTAATCCAGACCAAACCACTCCTAAGTAGACTCCAGTTTCAACGACAGCCAGGTTGTTGCATTGTGTCCTTTACCTTCCGACTGTCCACATAGCCAGTTCTGATAGCTGGAAAGCCGCTAGAAAGATAAAGTGCTTTATCGCCTGTCGATGAAAACCGGGTGATACGAATATATTTCCAATAAAGGGAACCTATTGATTATGAAGTGTTCTCAAAACGTATAGAATTTAACTAAACATTCTTACTAGAAGGGCAACAACAAATGGACAAGCGGGACCTGGTAGTTATCGGTGGTGGGACAGGTGGCCTGATCGTCACCAGCGTCGCAGCACAGCTGGGTCTCAAGGTTACGTTGACAGAAAGAAGAGACAAACTCGGTGGTGATTGTCTGCATACCGGCTGTGTGCCGAGTAAAACACTGATTCATGCAGCAAAAGTTGCATCACTGATGCGCAGGGGCAATGAATTTGGACTTAAGTCTGTTGAACCCGAGGTTGATCTAGGTGCTGTCAGTGACCATGTCCAATCGGTTATTGACCAGATTCAGCCACACGATGATCCCGAGCGATTCAGGGGGTACGGCGCCAAAGTTGTTTTCGGGCATGCAAGTTTTATTGATCCACATACCGTTGAAGTTAATGGAGAAAAGATTCATGGAAAGCGGTTTGTTATTGCCAGCGGTTCCAGCCCGTTTATCCCACCGATCCCAGGACTTGACGATGTCCCTTGCCTGACAAATGAAAGCATTTTTTCTTTGCGTAAACTGCCGGCTAGATTAACCGTGCTGGGTGGCGGCGCTATTGGGGTAGAAATGGCACAGGCTTTTGCCAGGCTGGGCAGCGCAGTGACAATAATCGAGCGCTTACCTCACCTGTTACCACAGGAAGATAGTGAAATCAGCTCTATGCTCAGCGACCACTTGAAAGAGGAAGGTGTCGAGATTCTTGTTTCAACCTCGGCGGAGCAGGTCAGCCTATCCGATAGTCTTTATCGTATCCGCTGCAAGCATCAATCAAATGGTGAAGAAGAGATTGAATCCGATGCATTACTGGTTGCTGTCGGCAGAAAACCGAATGTGGATGGCATGGGGCTCGACTTTGCCGGGGTCGAATTTGATAACACAGGTATAAAGGTTGATCGGCGTATGCGTACCTCGTCTAAACATATCTATGCCTGCGGTGACGTAAGCGGACCTTATCCCTTTACCCACATGGCGGAATACCAGGCCGGCATCGTCATCAGTAATGCGATATTTCGATTTCCTAAGAAAACTGATTATCGAGTTGTTCCCTGGGTTACTTATAGTGATCCTGAACTGGCAAGAGTAGGTATGACTGAACAGCAGGCACTGGCGCAGGGAGTGTCAGCTGATATCCTGCGCTTTTCCTTTAGTGACATTGATCGTGCTCTGACCGAGGTGGAAACTACTGGAGAAATGAAACTGGTCTGCCGTAAAGGTAAAATACTCGGTGCGACAATACTGGGACCGCATGCCGGTGAGCTGATACATGAAATTGTTCTGGCAATGCAGGCAGGATTGAAGATTAGTGATATTTCAGCCACTATTCATGCCTATCCAACGCTGGCACAGGTTAGCCGAAGAACAGTGAATACTTTTTACGGTGAGAAGTTATTTAGTCAGCGTACACGTAAAATAGTTGGCTGGATCAACAAACTATTCCCCTGATAATTTAGTAGCAAACAATAAACATGATAGCAACTTTACCATTATTGAAAGAGACAGATTTCCCTGCTATTCAGCGTGGACGGCTGGAAATCCTGCAGGTAAATCTTGGATACCTGTGCAATCAGACCTGTCAGCATTGTCATGTCGATGCCGGGCCAAAACGTAAAGAGCAGATGGATCGTGAAACGGTTGACCATTTGATCGATTTCCTCGACAAAACAAATATCAAGGTGCTTGACCTGACCGGTGGTGCACCGGAAATGAATGAACATTTTCGTTACCTGGTTAAAGCAGCAAGAGAGTTAGACGTGCATGTCATTGATCGGTGTAACCTGACCATACTGAATGAGCCGGGACAGGAAGACCTGGCTGAGTATCTTGCTGAGCACCAGGTTGAAGTGGTTGCGTCATTGCCCTGTTACCTTAAGGACAATGTAGAGGCACAGCGAGGCAAGGGGGTCTATCAGTCAAGCATCGATGGAATTCGTAAACTGAATGCACTCGGCTATGGTATTGAAGGCAGCGGTCTCAAGCTAAACCTTATGTACAATCCGCAAGGTCCTTCTCTGCCACCGCCGCAGCTATCTCTCGAGGCAGACTACAAACGTGAGCTGAAACAACGAGAAGCAGTGGAATTCAACAAGCTGTTTGTTCTCGTTAATATGCCTATTATGCGCTTTGGCAGTATGCTGGTATCCAAAGGACAGTTCGATAATTACATGCTGTTGCTGAAACAATCCTACCAGGCAACAAATTTGCAGGGAGTGATGTGTCGTAACCTGATTAGCGTCGACTGGCAGGGTTATGTCTATGATTGTGATTTCAACCAGATGCTCGGGTTACCGCTGAAGGCAGCTGGCCAGCACAAAACGCATCTCAGTAAGATAGATTACGATGAATTAACAGGTAATCCAATTGTAACAGGTGACCACTGCTATGGATGCACAGCAGGACAGGGCTGCAGTTGCAGCGGTGCCTTGTAATGCAGCTTAAACATGAATGGGAAGGTTAAAGGAAAGCAAGTGTAACTGATGAAAATCTCCATTATCATCCCGGTACGTAACGAGGCTGAGAATATCGGTAGACTGTTGCATGAACTGCAGGAATATCGAGATAGAGGTCACGAATTGATAGTGGTTGACAGCGGTAGTGAAGATGAAACTGTCTGCATTGCCCGTCCACTTGCTGACTACCTGTTAGAAGCTCCGGCAGGGCGAGCCAGGCAGATGAATGCCGGTGCCAGGATAGCCAATGGCGATGTTCTCTGGTTTCTTCATGCTGATAGCCAGGCTCCTGATTATGCAGATGAATTAATTAAGAACGCACTGACAAATAGCGCTTCGACATGGGGCAGATTCGACATCCGCTTAAGCGGCAGTAACTGGTCTTTGAGAATTGTAGAATCAATGATGAATCTTCGTTCCAGGCTTACCGGTATTGCCACGGGTGACCAGGCAATATTTATCCATCACGATCTGTTTGATAAGGTCGGCGGCTTTCCTGATCAGTGCCTGATGGAAGATGTTGAGATTTCAAAAATGCTGAAAAAGTTTCAGGCGCCAGTTTCTTTACGTGAGAAACTGGTGACATCAAGTCGGCGATGGGAACAGAACGGTGTCCTTCGAACCATTTTCCTGATGTGGTTACTGCGCGCAGCGTATTTCTTCGGTGTGCCCGCTGAGAAACTCTGTATACGTTATGGCTGAAGACCAATTCACCTACCCGACAGGAAAAATCATCGTGTTTGCCAGGGAACCTGTCGAAGGCAGTGTAAAAACCAGGCTCGCCCGCAGCATCGGTGATCAAGAGGCACTTCGTATTTACCAGAAAATGGTGAATAAAACAGTCGCGATGGTTGCAAGATCCGGTTTAGCTGAACTTGAGTTATATGTTTCAGGTGATATTGAACATCCTATGTTTCAGTCTTTGGCTGATCAATATGGAATACCGATTCGTTCACAAACAGGCAAAGACCTCGGTGAAAGAATGTTCCATGCGCTTAGGCAATCACTGCATTATGCCAGTTACTGTATACTCATCGGAACTGATTGCCCGGTAATGACTGCAGCATATCTTAAACAGGCTTTCTGTGTGCTTGAGAAAGGTCTTGATGCAGTTCTCGGCCCAGCTGAAGATGGCGGTTATGTGTTAATTGGTGCAAGCAGGGTGGACATTTCCTGGTTTATTGGTATCGATTGGGGAAGTCAGAATGTCCTTGCACAAAGCCTTCAGCAATTGGCGGCTGGCGAAGCAAGTTACGAACAGCTGCAGCCGCTTTGGGATGTCGATGAGATTGAGGATTTGCATCGCTGGCGATTGACCTCATAACAGGCGAGGCATCATCTCAATTAATTTGATTTAATTCACAATAATGATTTTGGAGTCACAATGAACGAGCAAACAAACCATCAGCATGCAGATGAAATACGACAGAAAGTACGAGATGCTTATGCTGAAGTGGCGGAGGCAGATTCTAACGGTAGCTGTTGCGGTGAAGCCAGTTCCTGTTGCGGGGTATCAGATGATGCACAGATTAACACCATTATTTCCTCAAGGCTGGGTTATTCTCAGGAAGATCAAAACATTGTTCCGGATGGTGCGGACATGGGACTTGGCTGCGGTAATCCGCGCGCAATAGCTAGTCTGAATGAAGGAGAAACTGTTCTCGACCTGGGCAGCGGAGGCGGCTTCGATGCCTTTCTTGCAGCACAGGAAGTCGGAGCAGAAGGGCATGTCATTGGCGTTGATATGACGCCGACAATGATCAGCAAGGCAAGAGCTAATGCTGACAAGGGGAAATTTACCCAGGTAGAGTTTCGCCTCGGCGAAATTGAGCATCTTCCGGTTGCCGATAACAGTATTGATGTCATAATCTCAAACTGTGTTATTAACCTGTCACCCGATAAATCCCAGGTATTCAGGGAAATGTACAGGGTGCTGAAGATTGGTGGCAGGCTGGCGATTTCTGATGTAGTGGCAACCACAGAACTTCCTGAATCCATGAGT
>Ga0316187_10002676_pt1 | contig 15497 bp, 13 predicted proteins | sample CroRivburrow1_MG_FD_204927 | JGI IMG/M metagenome (GOLD analysis project Ga0316187, IMG submission 204927) | Coastal sediment microbial communities from Maine, United States - Cross River worm burrow 1 | ecosystem: Environmental > Aquatic > Marine > Coastal > Sediment | place: USA: Maine... | reverse complement strand
CCCGTGAACGGGGCCTGAAGGCAGAAAAAATACAGCATTTGTGCCAGCGCGAGCGTAATCATCGCGAAGTAGATACCCTGGCGCCGGATCGCGAGACCACCGAACACAAGGCCGAGCAGTGCTGCCGCCCCCACGCCGAACAACAGCCCCAACTCCGGTGTCGTTGACCACGCTGTCATCGCATGACCGGTGATGTAGGCACCTGCGCCGAAATAGGCAGCGTGACCGAATGACAGCAATCCCGTGTAACCAAGCAGCAGGTTGAACGCACAAGCGAACAAAGCAAAACACAGCACCTTCATGACCAGCATCGGATAAAACAGAAACGGCGCAGCCGCCAGCAGAACGGCCAGCACAATCAGTACAGCGTGCTTACGAATGAAGGTCATGTTTCACGCCCGAACAAACCGGCCGGGCGAACCAGCAGCACCAGTGCCATGATTACGAACACTACGGTCGAAGACGCTTCGGGATAAAAGACCTTGGTCAATCCCTCTATGACGCCAAGCGCCAAACCGGTGGCAACTGCGCCCAGAATCGACCCCATGCCGCCAATCACCACCACGGCAAATACAATCACGATCAGGTTATTACCCATCAATGGCGTGATCTGGATAATCGGCGCAGCCAATACGCCGGCGAAGGCCGCCAGCCCCGCACCGAAACCGTATGTCAGCATCACCAGCAGCGGCACGTTGATGCCAAAGGCCTGAGTCAGTTTCGGGTTCTCCGTTGCCGCACGAAGGTAGGCGCCAAGACGGGTGCGCTCGATCATGAACCATGTGCCGAGACACACCCCGAGGGACGCAATCACAACCCAGCCACGGTAATTCGGCAAGGTCATGAAACCGAGATCGGTTGAACCGGACAGCAGTTCCGGCACCGGATACGGCTGGCCCGACACACCGAAGAAATACCGATAGGTACCCTCGATGATCAGGGAAACCCCGAAGGTGAGGAGCAAACCGTACAGATGGTCGAGCTTGTAGAGCCACTGCAACAGGGTCCGCTCGACCAGCATGCCGAATACCGCGACAAGCGACGGCGCAAGCACAAGACTCCACCAGTAGCCAACGCCGAAATAGGTCAGCGCAATCCAGCCGAAGTAGGCGCCCATCATATAGAGCGCGCCGTGGGCGAAGTTGACGATATTCAGCAAACCGAATATCACAGCCAGGCCAAGACTGAGGATGGCGTAAAACGATCCATTGACCAGCCCAAGCAGGAGCTGTCCCAACAGCGAATCAAGAGTAATGCCGACTTCGCTCATGTATAGACCGTCGTGCCTTTACCGATTATGTCCAACAGCTCCGGGGCCGCTTAACCGGTTTGCCCGCTCAGCAACGGGCAACGCGATTCGGACAGCGGCTGGAAGGCGTCGGCACCGGGAATCGTCTGGCGGACATGGTAATAATCCCACTCCCCTCGCGACTCGGAAGGTTTCTTGACCTGCATCAGATACATGTCGTGCAAAAGACGACCGTCTTCGCGCAGCACCATGTTCGTGCCGAACATGTCACTCTGCGGGTTATTACGCAACCATTCCATAATGACATCTGCATTGTCGGTTCCGGTCGCCCGTACCGCGTTGGTATACATCATCACGGTCGAATAGACGCCGGCATTAATCATGGTCGGCATCTTGCCCATGCGGTCAAAGAAACGCTTGCTCCAGGCACGCGTTTCTTCATTCAGGTCCCAGTACCAGCCCGAAGTCACATACATGCCCTGCGTCACTGGAAGACCAAGGCTGTGAATGTCGGTAATGAACACCAGCAAGCCGGCGAGGTTCTGTGTTTTGGTCAGGCCAAATTCGTTTGCCGCCTTGATCGAGTTGATCGTGTCCCCACCGGCATTCGCCAGACCGATAATCTTGGCTTTGGAGTTTTGCGCCTGCAGCAGGAACGAGGAGAAATCGGATGCGCTGAGCGGATGACGAACCGCACCAACCACGGTTCCACCGGCTTTCTTGACGACATTGGCCGTATCGGCCTCGAGCGAGTGGCCGAAAGCATAATCAGATGTCAGGAAAAACCAGGTATCACCCCCCTGTTTCACCACCGCCGTGCCGGTGCCGTTCGCCAGAGCGTAAGTGTCGTAGGCATGGTGGATGGTATAAGCGGTACAGTCTTCGTTGGTCAGTCGGGTGGACGCCGCACCGGTATTCATCATGATCTTCTTCTTCTCCGCCACCACCTTGGCGGTCGCCAGGGCAACCGCCGAATTGAGCGCATCGGTAACCATGTCAACACCGTCGCGATCGATCCATTCCCTGACTTTCTGGGCTGCAATGTCCGCCTTGTTTTGATGGTCAACCGATACGATCTTGACTTTGTACCCGGCAACTTCGCCACCAAGATCTTCTACAGCCAGCTCGGCTGCAACAATGGAACCTTGACCACCAATATCGGAGTACAGGCCGGACAAGTCCGTGAGCACACCAATCTTGATCTCGCCATCGGTTACCTTCTCGTCGACATCGTTGCTCTTTGAACAACCGGAAATCGCGATCACTGTGCTTGCGATCAAACCAAACATTATTCTTTTCATCATCTTCCCCCGTTTATATCGCGGATTCGCTACGTTTCGAATCCGCTCAGACCCCAAGATATTCATGCAACATGTCCATCCGCTGTTCCAGCTCCCCTTGCCGCACCGTCTCAACGATGGTGCCACGCTCAACCAGATAATGACGATCAGCGAGTTTTGCAGCAAACCGGAAATTCTGCTCCACCATGACGATGGTGTACCCCTTGCTCTTCAGGCTGGCAACCGAGCGTCCCAGAACTTTCACCAGTGCCGGTGCAAGTCCCTCGGTGATTTCATCAAGCAACAGCAGTTCTGCGCCGGTGCGCAGTATGCGCGCCAGAGCCAGCATCTGCTGCTCGCCTCCAGACAGGCGGCTGCCCGGACTACGCCGCCTTTCGTAGAGGTTGGGGAACATTTCGTATATTTCCTCAACGCTCATCCCCGCGGGCCCGACACGCGGCGGCAACAAAAGGTTTTCTTCCGCACTAAGACTCGAAAAGATACCCCGCTCCTCAGGGCAGTAGCCGATTCCGAGCCGCGCGATACGGTGCGGCGCCATTGAGATCACTTCGGTGCCGTTGATCGTGATGGATCCGGCGCGCCGGTCCGTTAACCCGACAATTGCACGCAACGCCGTGGTGCGCCCGGCACCGTTACGGCCAAGCAGAGTCACCAGTTCACCGCGTCCGACCTCGAAGTTCATTCCGTGCAGAACATGCGACTCGCCATACCAGGCATTGAGATCGCGAACAGTGAGCATTGAAGCGGCAACCGGCTCAGTCATCAGCAACACCAACGTAGGCTTCCAGCACTTGCGGGTTGCGCGATACCTCCTGATAACTGCCCTCAGCAAGTACTTCACCGCGCTGCAAGACCGTTATCGTGTCACACAGGTCTTCCACAACACTGAGGTTGTGCTCAACCATCAGAACAGTACGGCCTTCGGAAAATTTCTTGATCAGTGCGACGACACGACCCACATCTTCGTGCGCCATTCCCTGTGTCGGTTCGTCAAGAAGCATCAATTCCGGTTCCAGCGCCAGCGTGGTCGCGAGTTCCAGCGCACGTTTACGCCCATAGGGTAGTTCAACGGCATTCACGTGCGCATGCTCCGTAAGCTCGACACTGGCCAGTATTTGCATCACCTTGTCATGCAAATGGTCCAACGCTCGTTCGGAACGCCAAAACTGAAAAGACCCCCCAATTTTTCTTTGCAGGGCAATGCGCACGTTCTCGACTACCGTCATATGCGGGAAAGTCGAGGATATCTGGAATGACCGCACCAGACCGCGCCGCGCCACCCTCGCCGGCCGCTCGCCGGTAATGTCCTCACCCTTGTAAAGGATGGTGCCCGAAGACGGCAACAGAAACTTTGTCAGCATGTTGAACATCGTGGTCTTGCCAGCCCCATTGGGACCAATGAGCCCATGAATGCTGCCCTTGCGAACCTTGAGATCGACACCCTGCACTGCCACGAAACCACTGAACTCCCGGGTAAGGCCGCGGGTTTCGAGAATGTTCTCAGCGCTCATACCCGCCCTTCGCAGCCCGCTGGGCAAGACCTGCCGCCGATTGCGCCGTTGAAGCAGATGGCGTTGTGTTGGCCAGCATGCGTGCCGACAAACACGGCATCCTCCAAACCGGATCCATCACGGCGGACAGCAATCTCATTCAGCATCCAGTAAATTGCTCTGCTCGCCGGAATCCCGGGTCATTGGCGGTTGTGATCTATCCGACCAATCAGTAACGATCAGGCCATGTGCCGTGAGGAGCGGCGGCTCGACAATGGCAGCGTTTTCACCGTCACGGGTTTCGCCACCCACGTTGGCGACCAACGCATCGGAAACAACGGGCACGGAATCGATGGTGTTGACGATACCGGGCACGGTGCCCAACGGATCTGAGCCAGACGGCAACGAGGAATGTTCAGTGCCGGCATTCTCGCCCGCGGTTGGTGTTTTCGGTGAAGCTTGATCATCTGATACCGCTTCGACCGGAACGGCATCTACCGGCGCCGCCTGGACTTTCAGGTCCTGCCGCCGCAATTCGTCTTCAAAAGATTCCAGCAACCGGGCTGCCTCATCACCCAGTTCGCCCGACTCCATGATTTCACCAGACAACTCGTCATCAATCCCGCCGTCCAGCGCGTCCGGATCGATGGAAGATTCGGGAGCGAAATCGCCCTCATCAGCGGCGTCATCCGGATTGTTCTCGCGCACCGCACGCTCTCTTTCCTGCAAGGCCTGGATCCGCGTATCGAGGTCGACATAATAGTCTTGCAGGCGTTTGCGTCCTTCCTGCTGCTCACGCTGCATCTCTTCCATAAGGCCACGCAACACCGCGGTGTCCCGCTGCGTTGTTTCGAGATCACGCAACATGCGCAACATCGGGCCGGAGTCGATCGCTGCGCGAACTTCCTCGCCCTCGCGATACAGGTCCGCCAGTTGCGTACGCATCTGATCGAGGTCCTGATCCGTTTGCTGAGACCTGAGTTCCAGTTCGGAGGTACGGCTGTTTGTTTGCGCCAGTTCCGCCTGCTGTTGCCGATCCGATGCAACGACGAGGCCTTCAATCGCACTAAGCCGCAGATTCAGTGCATCAAACGTTTTCAGGTTGCGTTCGACAATACTCCGTTGCTCTTCACGCGCGTCTACCAGATTCGACAAAAACTCTGTCGCTATCGCGAATGCCTGGTCTGCCTGGGCAGATGCGGCGTCTGCCCGGACTCTGACCTCCGCCAACTCGGCTTGCAGCAAGCGAACCGACTCTTGTGTTTCGAGCGCTGCGGCATCAGCCCGCGACGATGCCGCGTCGGCACGGGCGCGGTCCGCCTCAAGTTGCTCGCGCAGTTGCGCAATGTCGCGCTTCTGATCGCGAATCTCCGCCGCCCGAACCTGCTCCGGAGACGGTTCCGGCTCCGGAGCAGCTTCAACCACCACCACTTGCGCCGGTGCCGTATTCGATTCTCCAAGAGATCGATTGCTAACCCCCGGCGCACAGCCGGCAAGTACGACTGTACCCGCCAGCAAAGCGGCAACGAAGCGTCTGGCAATATCTGCAACGCACAGTGGTTTCATCCAAACCCGCTCGCCCGTTGCCAGCCGGCTCCGGACCGGCAACAGCAGACGTTGCATCGATCGCTGCAGTATCGAATGAATCCGCATCCGCGTTTCAGTAAACAATGTCTGCACGGCGGTTCAAACGCCAGCTTTCCTCATCGCGGCCGAAAGCGACCGGTTTTTCCGAACCGAAACTGACCGTGGCAATGCGATTGCCATCCACACCAAGCAGTTCAAGCGCTCGCTTGATCGCTTCGGCCCGTCGTTGGCCCAGAGCGATGTTGTACTCCCGGCTGCCACGTTCGTCGCAATTACCCTGGACTTCGGCTTTCAATCCGGGGTTCGCTTTCAAGAATTCGGCGTGTGCAACGATGACCGGTTCAAACCGGCTGTCAAAACCGGTTTGGTCATAACCGAAATAGATGCTGAATTCGGCAGGCTTTCCGTACAGGTCCACGTCATCACCACCCGACCGCGATGAATCCGGCGCCGTGTCCTGCATTGCATCGGCGGACGAGCGCGAGGTGTCCGCCCGGTCTGAATAGTCGGCCTGATCGTCCCCCGAAGAAGTCCGGTCTGATTCCGCTCCGCTTTCTGAAGCGTCGGCCTGCCCGGTCGAATAATCCAGCTGCGACTCCTCGTCGCGCATGCGATCAAGTTCTGACTCGGTGGCCGCAAGTTCGCTCCGCAGGCGTTCAATCTCTGGATCGGCTTCGCTCCCGGAGGTGTCCTCGATTTCGTAGCGCTGCTCCGGAAACACTGCCACCCCTTCAACTGGCTCCGACTGCTGCGTGGCCCCGGTCGTAACACCGTCAGGAGTCGCTTCGGTTTGTTCCATCGATTCTGTGGGGTCGGCCAGCACTTCCATTTCAGCTGGTACAACTGCACGCTCCAGCCCTGCATCCGCTGCATCCGTTGCATCATCTGCATCGGTGCTTTCCGGTGCAGCATCCACTTGCTGTTGCCCCGGTGTCGACTCGTCGGTCGTTGTCGTCGCGCGACTCGCTCCGGAATTCGTGCTCGTGCTCGAGCAAGCTGCGAGGCCGCCGGCAAGGATCAGGGCCAGCAACAGACCCGAATAACGACTGAATGAATAAGACATAAACTTTACCTTCCCAAAATAGCACCCCCGGATATCGGGAATACAGGTAACTCAAAACCTCGCACAAACGATCGTTCATTCATGCGCGTTATATCCACTTGTGGCAACGATGTATTGTCGAAGATCACAGGCTATAAGTCGACGACCCCATACTAACCATTATGGATGCCGATGCGGGCGCCGCAGCTCGAATGCCAGCTACGCGAATCCGGAGCCGACCCACCACCTGGATCAGCGCAACCACCCCTGACAAGCGCATAGTTGCGTATTTTAACGCTGTGCCAGCGGATGTCACTGAGCAAACAGCATCGCTCGCTGGCCCGACACTACGGCAGCAGATAGAATCTATCGATGACCGCCCCCAACCAGATGATCAAGTTCGCCCTGAGAATCCGCACACGCAGCGGTCTTCCAGTGGACAACCTTCTCGTTCAGGCACGCGATCGCAGCGAAGCGGAAAGGCGTATCACGCAAATGTACCCGCACTGCGAAATTCTCGAGTGCAAAGAGATTCACCCCGCCGTTCGCGAGGACGATATGAATTTCGAAAGTATTATTTCAATGATTTCACGCACGCCGGATGACAAGACTTAGCGTGCGCTCCGATCGACGCACCACCGCAGGGCCGGGAGCGTCCTGAGAGAATACCTGGCGCCTGCCGGCTTCCCTGTCCCGGGCCTGTTATTCGCTGGTTTCTACATCCACCCCATCACGGCTTTCAATAAACCCGGTTGCGATCAATTCACGCATCAGAGCGTCGTAATCAGCAGCGCCGCGACTGCTAGGGGCATGTGAGAATACATCGCGCTCGGATGCAGGGCTTTCCGCCACGGCGACGTTCTCCGAAATCCTTGTTGAGCAGATTTCATCTCCGTAGCGACTCTTGAGTGAGCTGAAAATCTCATGCGACATCTTGCGGCGCGAGTCGAAACGCGTTACCACGTAACGGCGCATTACCCGCCTCTTGAGGATGTGTTCCAGCGCCTTGAGCGTCTTCTCGACCGCAATGACGCCGTGCACCGCCAGATAATCGGTGGAGACCGGGATCAGCACGCGATCAGAAGCGAATATTGCCGACAAGCTCAGTATCCCGAGCATCGGACAACAGTCAATCAGGATCGGGCGTCCGGTATTCAGATTCTCCTTGACGATCCCCAGGTTGAGCCGATTCAGCACATTGGGCCCCTTGCCGAACTTGGTGTCGACCTTGGAGAGCTCGAAATGCGCCGGAATGACCAGCCAGCCACCATGTGTCGGACGGATCAGTTGTGTGAGCGGTTTGACCTGATCGAAGAAACTGAAGACCGAATCTTCAGGGTTGTCGACACGCGCTCCGCAGACATAGGACAGGTGCGCCTGCGGGTCAAGGTCGATGGACAATGGGTTGTAGCCGCTCCGGGCAAGCGCGGCGGAGAGATTGAGTGACGTCGTCGTTTTGCCGACGCCGCCTTTCTGATTGAATATCGCGATCTTCGCCATCAGGCGCTACCGGCCAGGGCCTTTCGGTCGTGCGAGGTGTTCCTCGGAACGGTCATCCGAATGTTGGTCTTCATGTCTCCCCGGGGCTTAGCCTGCAGTTGCATCGGTATCGGAATCGCGCGCCCAGTCACGTGCGCGATCTACTGCGCGGTGCCAGGTCTCCTTCAACCCGTCGACCTGCGCTGCCGCCATTTCCGGTTCAAAGCGCCGATCCAGCTGCCAGTGCTGCTCAAGCATGCGAACATCAGGCCAGAACCCCACAGCCAATCCGGCCAAAGAAGCGGCCCCGAGCGCGGTGCTCTCGTAGTTCCTGGGCCTTAGCACGGGCACACCCAGCATATCGGCCTGAAATTGCAGGAGCAGATCACTTTGACTGGCTCCGCCATCCACACGCAGTTCCGTCACATTAATCCCCGAATCGGCCTGCATCGCTTGCAAAATGTCGGCCGTCTGAAACGCGATCGATTCGATTGCGGCACGCGCCAGGTGGCCGGCACGGCTACCGCCGGTCAGGCCAATGACGGTACCGCGGGCCAGGGGATCCCAATGCGGTGCGCCCAGCCCTGCAAAGGCCGGCACGAAATACACGCCGCCGTTATCCTCAACGCTGGCAGCGAGTGTATTGACATCGCTCGAGGACTTTATCAACCCGAGGCCGTCGCGCAACCACTGCACGACGGCACCACCCACGAATACACTTCCTTCAAGCGCGTAATCGATACGTTCGCCGATTTTCCAGGCCACCGTGGTCAACAACCTGGAGCTGGATGCAATCGGCCGGTCACCCGTTTGCATCAACATGAAACAGCCGGTGCCGTAAGTGTTCTTCACCATTCCACTCCGTACACACTGCTGCCCGAACAACGCCGCCTGCTGATCGCCCGCAACACCGCCAATCGGTATCGCCGCTCCCAGCACTGCCGGGTCGGATTCAGCGCAGATACCCGCTGAGTCGACCACCTGCGGCAAGACAGACCTGGGAATACCCAACAATTGCAACAATGCGTCGTCCCAGTCACACGTATGGATATTGAACAGCAGCGTGCGCGAGGCATTGGTCACGTCAGTAGCGTGCACCCTTCCACCCGTCAGATTCCAGATGAGCCAGGTATCCACGGTTCCAAATGCAAGCTGACCGGCATCGGCACGCGCACGAGCGCCTTCCACATGATCAAGCATCCATGCCAGTTTGGTGGCAGAGAAATAGGGATCGATGAGCAAACCGGTGCGGCTCGCCACGATCTCTTCAGCTCCCTGTTCCCGCAAACGGTCGCAAGCGCTCGCCGTCCGCCGGTCTTGCCAGACAATTGCGTTGTGAAGTGGTTCTCCCGTCGTGCGGTCCCATAGGAGCGTCGTTTCACGCTGGTTGGAAATGCCAATCGCCGCGACGTCGGCCGGTTCCACACCGGCGGCATCCAGTGCCGCACGCGCCGTCTCCAGTTGCGTCGACCATATCTGCCGCGGATCCTGCTCAACCCATCCCGCGCGCGGATAGATCATCGTCATCTCCCGCTGCGCAACACCAGCCACTCGTGCCGCTTCGTCGAAGACCATTGCCCGCGAACTGGTCGTACCCTGATCAAGTGCGAGCAGGACCTTCATTGACATGCAAACGCCTGTGCTAGAGTGCGCCGCGATTTATCCTGGGCAGGTGCGCCGATGGATGCTCGATTCGAGCGCACAAGCAAAGTGTGCAAAGAGGCAAAGGCACGATGGGACATGAGATTATTCTTTCCGCGTGCGAGTCGATGAGAACGCCAGGCCGAATTGTTCCGAAGGCAATACCGCGCATTGTAGCCAATGATGACAGAAGAGGAATGTCCGCCTTGCAGCACCTTGATCCCGTCACCTGCCCGACCGTGCGAAGCCGGGCTGAGAAGTCGTCGTCAAGCAACACACAGGCACGGCGTACGGCAATGCAAACGGGCGCTCGAAAACCCACCGGGTTAAGTCCTGATGCGCGGATGGTGCGACCGCAACGGCGCAAGATCGAAAATTGAACCCGAACGTACAGTCAATGCGATCATGAATGTTTACAGGAGAAATCAGCCATCACACAGGATCACAATACCCGCCGGGGCATCGCGCTTATTGTGGCGGCAGTGTTCATGTTTTCGTCCATGGACACACTCGCCAAATTCATGCTGCGTGCGGACTATCCGATTGGCGCACTGATCTGGGCCCGCTATGCGGTGCACCTCGTCGTAACGTTGGTTCTGCTGTGGCCAAGAATGGGCAGCAAGCTGTTTCGCGCCACGCGGCCCGGGTTGCAACTCACGCGCGGGCTGCTTCTGGTTGCCAGCACCCTGTGCTTCTACTCGGCGTTACGTTACCTGCCATTGGCGGAAGCAGCCGCGATCAGCTTTGTCGGCCCGGTGATGACGACACTGCTGGCCGGATGGCTGTTACATGAACGGGCAAGCACAAAGCAATGGGCCGCCGTGTTGCTGGGCTTTGCCGGTGTCCTGATCATCATCCGGCCCGGTGGCGCACTGTTTACGCCCGCCGCAATCTTTCCGCTGTTGACTGCGCTCCTGTTCAGCATCTACCAGATCGTCACGCGTCGCATGTCGGGGCACGACCACGCCTATACAACATTGTTCTACACGGCACTGGTCGGCGGCGTGGTGACCTCCGTCGTTTTGCCACTGAGCTGGCAAACGCCGACAGCGGGACAGGCGGCTACGATGATCGGCATGGGCGTGCTCGGAGGGTATGGCCACTACCTGCTTATTCGCGCCGTCGAACACGCGTCACCGGCAACACTGGCACCATTTTCCTATTCGCAGCTTGTGTGGTCGACCATACTTGGATACATCGCGTTCCGGGACTTTCCGGATGCCGGATCGTTCATCGGCATGGCAGTAGTCGTACTTGCCGGACTACTTGCTTTAAACTGGAAACAGATAAGAACGCCTTTTGGCGCTGCCCGTGGCGGCGCCAGGAAGGGAGGCGGCCAATAACTTGCTAATCCGGATTTTTTCCCGCTCAACACTTTCCGTGTCAAACAGCTCCGAGTAAACGAACAAAATGTCCCGCCCCCAACCTGCCAACCGGACGCAGTACCCGCATTTTCAGACGATCCCGACGCGCTGGATGGATAACGACGTCTACGCGCACGTAAACAATGTTGTCTACTATTCGTTCTTCGATACGGCCGTCAATCAGTACCTTATCGAGCAAGGTGTTCTGAACATCACCTCCAGCCACATCATCGGCCTGGTGGTTGAGACGAAGTGCAACTACTTTTCACCGGTCACATTTCCCGATGTTGTGCATGCCGGCCTGGCCGTGGAAAAGCTTGGCACCAGCAGCGTGAGGTATGGAATCGGCCTGTTTTGTAATGACGATGACGCCGCTGCGGCGCAAGGCCATTTCGTGCATGTTTATGTCGACCGGACAAGCAGAAAGGCCGTCGCCGTTCCGGCCGACATGCGCGCCGCGCTGGAACGCATCCGCGCCTGAAACCAGCCGGGCAACGAAATAATGATAATCCTGACCTCCGCTGCCGTCAGCGGACGGTAGAATCGGTCGGCAGCGCCTTTTTTATCGCTGCACGCCATAGCCGCGGTGACTCACCGTTTCGCATGGCGGCATTCATACGCCCGCCGAAAAACCGGCGCCAAATCTGGAGTGGCACGATGACACCAAGTCGCATACGCATACTTAAATTCTGGCCAGCCTTGCTGCTTGCGATCGCCTTGCCGGCGAGCGCGGCGTCACCCGCAGCCGGGCCCTCTGACTGGACTGGCGACCTTGGCCCAATTGCCGAAAGTGACTGGAATCGATCGCGCGCCGCACACCTGCTTGAGCGGGCTGGCTTCGGTGGTACGCCCGAAGAAATCGACAAGCTTGCGGCCATGACGGCGGACGAGGCGGTTCGTCACCTGGTCTTTCACAAGGAAATCCCCAACCCGCTGCCTGATTTCGACCACTCGGGTGTTCATGATCCCGGCATCGAGCCGTTTCCGCCGTCGCGCCCGGCGGCGACCAATCTTGCGAGGGATACGGGCGAAGCCATTGGCGTCAAGGTCAAGCCGAGTGGCAACCGGCGAATGCAGCCTGTTGTTGACCGGTTTTTCTACTGGCTGCGCGCGAGCATGCTCGAGTCGCACCGGGTCGCGTACTGGTGGGGCCAGCGCATGCTCACGACCAACCGCCCGCTCGAAGAGAAGATGGCCTTGTTCTGGCATGGTCATTTCGCCACCAGTGAAGACAAGGTACGCGACTACCGCAAACTGCTCGGACAAAACGAGCTGTTTCGCGAACAGGGTACGGGGAACTTCCGCGACCTTCTGATCAGCGTGTCGCAGGACCCGGCCATGCTCGCGTTTCTTGACGCAGGGGTGAACGTAAAAGGCTCTCCAAACGAGAATTTCGCGCGCGAGATCATGGAGCTGTTTACCATGGGCGTGGGCCACTACAGTGAGAACGATATCCGCGAAGCGGCCCGCGCGTTTACCGGCTGGAATTACGTAGACCTGACATTTGTCGTCAAGAACGACGAGCACGACGAAACCCAAAAGACCGTGCTCGGCCAAACCGGTCGCTTTGATGGTGTCGAGGTCATCGATATCATCCTCGATCAACCGGTAACAGCGGACTACATCGCCGGCAAGATCTATCGCTATTTCGTGCGCGAGGACCTGTCGGCGCAACTCCAGACCAGACTGGGTGACGTGCTGCGGGACGCCGATTACGATCTGGCGCCGTTTCTGTACACGATGTTTATGTCACGTGATTTCTACAGCCCGGCATCGGTGGCGACACGCATCAAGCCGCCGGTTGAACTGGTGGTCTCGACCTACAAGAAAATGGGTCTGACAGAATTGCCCGGCGTCCCGGATTTCAATATCGCGACGGAGACACTGGGGCAGCGATTGCTGTTTCCGCCCACGGTCGCCGGATGGGCTCAGGGAAAGAGCTGGATTACGCCCGGGCTGTTACTGGCGCGCGGCAATTTCGTCTATGACACCGTCTTTCCCGACATCAATTTCATTCCGCCGGACAGGCATCCGACGGACAATTATCAGATCAGCACCGTCGCTGACCGCCTTGCGGAAGGCGCCGATGTTTCCACGGCAACCCAACCACCGGGGCGCGACATGACATCCATGTCGAACAGCATGGTCGACCGTGACGAGGCTTTCAACACACGACTGGGCAGTTATCGCGGCTGGAGAATGGCAATTGAAAAAGTCAAACCGATTCCACGTACAACGGCACAAGTAGATTTGACCAGCATGATCCAGAGTGCCGGTTGCGCGACGGCACAACAGGCAGTGGATTATCTCGCCGGGCGTTTTCTGTCGGTGCCGCTGGACGAGGGCACCCGCGGAGCACTAACCGCGTATCTTGAGAATGAAATTGGCGGTAGCGATCTGGCGCCGGCGGAAACCTATCTGGAAGAACCGTTGCGGGCGACGCTGCACCTGATTCTTTCGCTGCCCGACTACCAGCTTGGGTAAAGGAGGACACATGAAACCCCTGAACAAACAACTCTTGTCAACGCGCAGACGCAATCTACTCAAAGCCGGTGGCTACGGCCTTACGCTCGGAGCGGCACAGATGAGCGGCATCGCTCCTGTGTTTTCCAGCGCCGGCGCTACGAACAGGCAAACCGGCAAAGGCAAGATTTTCGTAGTACTCGAACTCTCCGGCGGCAACGACGGGCTGAACACGCTCGTGCCCTACGGCGACGACGCCTATTACCGGCACCGCCCCGAGCTGAGCATCCGCGAGAACAAACTGCGAAAAATTGACGATCACTTCGGCTTCAATCCCGACATGGCAGGGTTTGAGCGTTTGTACAAGGATGGCAAGATGGCCGTGTTCCACGGCTGCGGTTACGATCAACCGTCTTTTTCGCACTTTACGTCAATCGCGTACTGGCACACGGCGGCGCCGAACAGCGGTGAGCAACTGGGGTGGGTTGGACGCCTAGCCGACGCAATTGATCCGGCCGCAACACCGGGCTTCATCGTCAACATCGACGAGGCACAGTCGCTCGCGGTAGTTGCCCGCGACCATGTTCCCGTGGTGTTCGACGATCCACGGCAATTCGGACGCAAGGGACTGTTTCAGGAACGCGCGCTGCTGGATCAAAGCAGACAACCGTCAGACAACATGAATGATGCGCAACGCTATTTGATGGACATATCCCGCAGTGCGCAGCAGGCGTCGGAACAAGTGCGCGAAGCCTGCGCCGCCTACAGGACACCGGTCGACTACGGGATCGTGTCGCTCGATCTTCGCAACGTTGCGGCCCTGATCGACGCAGGCATGGATACGCGGCTGTACTACACCTCGTTCCGCCACAACGCATTCGATACGCATGTACAGCAGCCGAATCTGCACCAGCGCCTGCTGACCTACTTTTCCGACGCAGTCTCGGGTTTTTTCCAGGACATGGAACGTATCGGGCGCGCTGACGACGTAGTCATGCTGGTGTTTTCCGAGTTTGGACGACGCGTCGCAGAGAACACCAATCTTGGCACCGATCACGGCACCGCCAATCACATGTACATGATCGGCAATCCCGTACGTGGCGGACATTACGGCGAGCTGCCGAGCCTGACCGAACTCGACGAAGGCGAGAACCTGATCCACACCACCGATTTTCGCCGTGTCTACGCCACCGCAATCGAAGGCTGGCTGGGACATACCGACACCGAAGCCATGTTGCGCGGGAAGTTCGAACCGTTCCCGGTGTTTGGCTAGTGATTGGCCGGGAAATCCGGTGTTTCAAAACACACTCAGCGCGGAGTACGCGAAGGACACCGAGAAAAACCGGCGCCTGAAAAAGCACGTTCGACGTCAGTAAGGAAACGCGGGATTCCAAGCGAAGCGATGCGATTCATTAATCCTATTGGTGGTAACGCTTCGTTAACCACGTACGCAGCGGCGAGAGCGGTGATGTACTTTGAAAAAAATGCGTCAGCCGCCTGGCCCGCCACCGTTAACGTAGACCACCTGACCCGTCATGTAGCTGGCAGCATCTGATACCAGGAAGGCCACCGCTTCGGCGATTTCCGTCGGTTCTCCCGCGCGGCGCAGCGGTACCGAAGAGGTGAACGCACGTGCCTTGTCAGAATCGAGACCATCGAGCGCTTCCGCCAGCATGTCGGTGCGTATCGGACCGGGGGCAACCGCATTGACGCGAATACCGTTCGGTCCTTCCTCCTTCGACAGGATGCGCGTCATGGTATCGAGTGCGCTCTTGGACACGGTATACGCGCCATAACCGGCGGGAAATCGTTGCGTGACATTCGAGGATATGTTGACGATATTGCCTCGGCCTTGCTCGCGCATGGTTGGCAACGCTGCCT
>Ga0316187_10002675_pt1 | contig 15511 bp, 15 predicted proteins | sample CroRivburrow1_MG_FD_204927 | JGI IMG/M metagenome (GOLD analysis project Ga0316187, IMG submission 204927) | Coastal sediment microbial communities from Maine, United States - Cross River worm burrow 1 | ecosystem: Environmental > Aquatic > Marine > Coastal > Sediment | place: USA: Maine... | reverse complement strand
CTGTCCAATTTCTTTTACGGCAGCGGCGAAAACCTGATCGCGGCATTCCTGCCGGAGCTGGCTCGGGAAGAATCCATCGGGCGTGTTTCGGGCTGGGGCTGGAGTTTGGGTTATATGGGCGGATTGTTCAGCCTGGGTATCTGCCTTGCCTATGTGAGTTGGGCGCAGTCACGCGGCGATACCGCCGCCGATTTTGTGCCCGTCACTATGCTGATCACGGCGGTGTTGTTTGCCGTGGCAAGCCTGCCGACCTTTTTGCTGCTCAAGGAACGCGCGCAACCCCAGCCACATCTGGCAGGTAAAAATATGCTGCAGGAAACCTTCCAACGACTGGCACAGACGATACGCCATGCGCGAGATTACCGCGACCTAAGGCGTTTCCTGATCTGCACGGTGTTCTATCAGGCAGGCATCCAGACGGTGATCACGCTCGCCGCTATCTATGCACAACAGGTGATGCAGTTCACCATGCAGCAGACCTTGATGCTGATCTTTGTTGTCAACATCACCGCCGCAGTCGGAGCCTTCTCGTTCGGCTACCTGCAGGATCGCATCGGACATATCCCTACCATCTCACTGACGCTGGTTGGCTGGATGATCATGGTGGTGATAGCCTGGTCGGCAGAAGGACAAGGCATGTTCTGGGTGGCGGCCAATATTGCCGGGTTATGCATGGGTGCCAGCCAGTCTGCTGGACGTGCACTGGTCGGACTGTTTTCGCCTGCCACGCGTCGAGCCGAATTCTTCGGCCTGTGGGGACTGGCGGTGAAACTATCCTCGATATTCGGCCCACTCACTTACGGACTGGTGAGCTGGCTCACGCAAGGCGATCATCGGCTGGCGATATTGATTACTGGTGTGTATTTCCTGATTGGGCTGATCATCCTGTCGGGAGTGGATGCAAAACGCGGTCGACGCGTTGCGTTGGAGGGAGCGACGTGAACGTATATTGTTAAAATCAGGTGCCCTGCTTTATCATTGTTCAATACACATACCCCAGCAAGGAGATCACGTAATGACGGATCGCTACTTCACCAAACAAACCTTCACCTTCCTTGCTTCACTCGCCGAAAACAATACCCGCGAATGGTTCACCGAACACAAGCAGGATTACGAAAAACTGGTACGGGAACCCGCGCTGGATTTCATCAGTGATATGTCTGACGAGATACCTTCGATCTCACGGCATTTTCTGGCGCAGCCGAAGAAAATGGGCGGATCTTTGATGCGCGTGTATCGCGATACCCGCTTCAGCAAGGACAAAACACCGTACAAGACCAATATTGGAATCCAGTTCCGCCATTCAACGGGCAAGGATGTTCACGCACCGGGCTATTATTTGCACATTGCGCCGGATGAGAGTTTTGTTGGGGTCGGCTTGTGGCATCCCGATGCGGATACATTATTCAAGATACGCGAAAGTATCGTGCTGAATGATAAGGCTTGGGTAAAATCACGCGACGATAATTATTTCAAAAAGGATTTTGAGTTGGTCGGCGATGCACTTATCAACTCACCGCGAGGCTTCGCGAAAGATCATCCGCTGGTGGAAGATTTGAAACGCAAGGATTTCATCGCTCTGGCAGCGTTGACTAAATCAAAGGTGACTTCAATTGATTTAAGCTCGCATGTTGTGGGGCGATTCAAACAGGCCGAGCCATTGATGCACTTTTTGTGCAAGGCACTGGGATTGCAGTTTTAGGTATCAATAAGAGGTTGAAATCCCTAAGGCATCATAGACCAACAACACATAAAAATTGATACGAGCATACTCCCCGAGAGCATGTGGTATTACTGCGTTTTATGGCCATAGCAACGCCACTTATTAACGACGCTATGCAACCACGCCGAATATTCGGCCCACTCCTGCTGTTAGTGCCATTGCGATTGCGCCCCAGAAAGTAACTCTGAAAGCACCGACAGAAATTTTTGCACCGCCTGCACGCGCGGCAATACCGCCAAGAAGTCCTAGAAAAATCAGAGAAAACGCTGCAACTAAAGGAATAAGCCTGGTTCCGGGCACGGCCCACGCCACCACTAACGGAAGGGCAGCGCCAACTGTAAAGGTTACTGCTGAAGAGAATGCTGCTTGAATGGGCTGGGCATTACCATTCTCCGATATACCAATTTCATCTCTGGCATGTGCGCCTAGGGCATCATGTTCCATAAGTTGTTCAGCAACTTGTTTTGCAAGAACCGAGTCTATACCTCTGGCTTCATAAATTTCTGCAAGTTCGTCTTTTTCAAACTCATAATTTTGCTCTATTGATTGCTTCTCAAGGGCGAGATCTGCATTTTCGGTATCAGATTGAGAACTGACGGACACATACTCGCCAGCAGCCATAGACATCGCACCTGCAACCAAACCTGCAACACCTGCGAGAAGTATGCCTTCATGAGTACTTCTGGCAGCCGCAACACCAATGATAAGGCTAGCGGTAGAAACAATCCCATCGTTTGCACCTAATACTGCAGCACGCAACCAACCTGTACGGTGAGACCGGTGTAATTCATGGTGACTCATACAATTCCTCGTTATTTAATTTATGACAACGCCGTGCCAACAGGTATATCTTTATTGCGCGTTACGAGTTGAATAACTTGTTGGGTACCACATCCACCTCTTGGAATCCACATCATTAATCCTGAAAGTAAAATAATGTGGTCTGTGGCCCTTAACCCTCTCAACTCAATGGCAGCTTCACCTTAAATACACCCACCTCCACAGAGCTGACAGCAACTCTTTGTCCTGCTTTGATGGTTTCAACACCGGCATCTTTATCAAGCTCAACTTTCCAACAAATCCCCGAATAATTTGTAGAGCCCGGTTTTACTGGCGTGATATCAGTTTCGACAACAAACTCATGCCCGACAAGGTCGCTGCTGTTATCTTTCTGCATAGGGCGATTACCCTGTAGATTTTTTAATGGCTTCCAAAGCAGTGCAGTAACGATTCCGGTAGCAATACCGGTAAAGGAAACACCCGCGATCCATGTTTCTGGCAGCACGCCTAAACTCATCAATATTCCAGTTGTTAATCCCCCTAAGCCTGCAAACAAAAACACGCCAGTGGTAAAACCAGTGAACACTTCAATAGCCAACATCACAAAACCAATCAACAACCAGAATTCTGCCTGGTGATTCACAATATAATCAATAACCATTTCTCGCTCCTAACTTATTGGCTAATGGTTTTGTCGCTATTTAATGTATTAATAATAGTCATCGCTTCCGCAACTACGTTTGCCGCATTACCACTACTTTCAGATAGCAATACAACTGTTGAATCCTTGGCAATAGCCCGTTTCGCATCTATCGCTTTATCCGCAAGATTCAGTTGAATCGCCTTTTGGCCCTCCGATGTATTTGCAACACGTCCAACCGTATCCAATGCTTTTGCCTGGGCATCAGCAACAGCAATAATCGCCTGCGCCTCACCCTCCGCACGCAAAATCTGTTCTGCCTTATCCGCTTCTGCAGACAATACCTGCGCCTGCTTGGCGCCTTCCGCGACATTAATAGCTGACTGGCGATTACCCTCAGATTCCAGAATAGTGGCACGTTTTTCACGTTCGGCTTTCATCTGGCGCTCCATCGCGTCCAGAATAGTGCGGGGTGGTTCAATATCCTTAATTTCATAACGCATCACCTGTACACCCCAAGGCTCTGAAGCCAGGTTTATTGCATTCACAATATTAATATTCAGGCTTTCACGCTCTTCGAAAGTTTTATCCAGATCAATTTTACCGATCTCACTACGCATGGTGGTTTGCGCCAACTGTGTAACCGCATATACATAATTATCAACACCGTATGAAGCCTTGTATGCATCTAGTAATTTCAGATACAGCACACCATCAACAACCAATGAAATATTATCCTTGGTAATAGCCGCCTGGCTGGGAACATCATATGCATGTTCTTTTAATGACTGGTTATAAGCCACTTTATCAATGAAAGGAATAAGTACATTTAGACCAGCGACCATGGTTTTATTGTATTTACCAAATCGTTCCACAACAAAGGCTCGATTCTGAGGCACAAACTTGATTGAGGACTTAACCAAGATGACAATTAAAACTGCCAATCCAGTCCAGAAATTAAAAATTACACCCAACAAGCCTTCGTTACCCATGTTTTGCCCTCATAGTTTGTTAATTAGTCAGTGAGAATAGCAGATTGACAAATGAAATATAGGTTTCAATAGAAACCTGCTCATTAAACTTATGCAATGCAATTTCGCAGATCAAATGCATCGAACTACAGTACTCCGTCAATCACTTCGAAATGTTATAGGAATTCTCTAATATTAAGCTATGGGACTACCGCGCAAACACTAGTCCCGCTTGAACGACAGCTGGCCAGTTTGCTCACTTCCATCCGGGCTGCCATTCCTCGTAGAACGCAGCGTTCTCTTTATCCTGCAACCACGGCACGTCGTGAGAACACCAGATGTGCATGTCTGCCCTGGTACCCGGATCATCGTCTAGTGTTGCCACCCGCACGGTATCGTGAGGCTGCCCTGAACGCTCCGCAAGTATGTTGGAGCCACACACCGAGCAGAAATGTCGAAGCTTACCCGGTGATGATTCGAAGGCCGTTAGTTTATCCTTGCCTTTTAACCAGTGGAAATGCTCGCGACTCACGCCAGCAATTGAAGCATACGCCGCAGCATGTGCCTTTCGACAAGATCGACAGTGGCAATGAACAATAGGCATATCAAGTTGATCTACCTCATACTCGACAGCACCACATAAACAACTACCCTTCATCTTTTGCCCCTCTCAATAGTTTTTGTTAGGTGTCAATATGCTAGCCTTGATTCCAGGCTCGAAAAGGTTTAAGAGCTAAGCAAGCGATTCCTGCCAACCGAGATATCACATCTCGACCGGAATCGCATCCGACATACCCTCTTGTACAATATTTATCTCATGACCACATGGCACCTACATCAACGAAACTGTTACCTGAATCTCACCAGGTAGGTTCGGATCATCAAACTTGTCGCTGTATCGAATAAGTTCCCCAGCCACTAGCTTTTGATACTCTCCACCACACGAACCATAATGCCTACTATAACGGCATTGAGAATCATTAACGAGAATTTTTGCCATGTTGGTCGACGGACGAGTTCGAGTAACTCCAGTGGAAAATAAATTGCGCCACTTCCCGCCGCAAACACTTTTGCCCATGCGTGATAATTGTAAAGACCATTTTTCTCTCTATTTCCCGACTAATGTATAGTAGACACCATAAAAAATGCCGTGAAAACATCTTCGAGGTGTATAATCTGAAAATGTTATGCAACATACTGTTTTATAATGATATAAAATTATGCTGCTCCCCAAAGTTTCTGATAAAAGCACCCCTAAAAATTCTCCCAAGCTACTTGATCATGTGCGTGAAAAGTTGCGTTTAAAGCACTACAGAATTCGCACCAAATACAAATATGTGGGATGGATTAAGGGCAATATCTTCTATCATGGCAAGCAGCATCCCAGAGATTTGGTGGCGAGCGATATCGAGGCCTTTCTTACACATCTAGCAGTGGCCGAAAAGGTGTCAGCCTGTACGCAGAATCTGGCCAAATTTCCTTTGTTGTTTCTTTATCGAGGGGTGCAGGTTGTACTGCCGCTCATGAAGGACACCCATGCATTGATCACTTCGTTGTTGTATAGCTGTGAGATGTGCAGGAACTGCTCGGGCATTCGGATGTTTCCAACACGATGATTTACACTCATGTTCTGAACAAGGGTGGCAAGGGTGTGATCAGCCCATTAGATATGGTGACGCATTGAAAAAATTACTTTCGGTTAAATCGCTTACAGCTTCATTGCGGTCAGGTGTCCCTGTCGTTGATGACATATCCTTCGACGTTGCGACTGGCGAGACCTTTGCGCTTCTGGGTGAGTCAGGCTGCGGCAAGTCCATGACGGCGCTTTCCTTGTTGCGTTTATTGCCTGATGGGGTGATAAATGCAGGTGGCAAGGTGTTGTTGAATGACATCGACCTGTTGAATTTACGTGAGCGCGAGATGCGCGAAGTGCGTGGTGGCAAAGTAGCGATGATATTTCAGGAGCCTGCACTAAGCCTGAATCCGGTGATGTCAGTGGGTCAGCAGATTGCAGAGGTATTGGCTCTGCATGCAGGCCGACGCGGCACAGCGATTTTATCCTCTACCCGACCCTTTCCCTTAAAAGGAGAAGAAGTGAAGCAGTATTGTATTGCGCTGCTCGATCAGGTTGGTATTCCGGATGCGGCACGACGCATTGCAGAATATCCGTTCCAGCTTTCCGGCGGTATGAAGCAGCGTGTGATGATGGCAATGGCCTTGGCCGGTCAGCCCGAGTTGCTAATTGCGGATGAGCCAACCACTGCCCTGGATGTGACTATACAGGCGCAGGTGTTGCAGCTGTTGCGTGATACTCAGGCGCAAACCGGTATGTCTTTGTTGTTGATCACGCATGACTTGGGCGTGGTGGCGGAGATGGCGCATGAGGTTGGCGTAATGTACGCGGGCCAGATTATCGAGCAGGCCACGCGCGAACAATTGTTTGCCCATCCCCTGCATCCTTACACTCAAAAACTGTTCGCTGCCTTGCCTGATGCGACTCGACGCAATCAATCTCTGGCCGCGATTCCAGGCAACGTTCCATCGCCCGGCAGTATTGCAGTGGGCTGCCGCTTTGCACCTCGCTGTGATAAAGCCTTGATTCTGTGTCAAGCGAAAACGCCGGAGTGGTTTGTGATGGCAGATGGACAAGGGGTGAGGTGTCATCTTTATCATGATCAAGCGCTGAAAGTTGAGAAGCAGGACATACTGTCTCCTCCAGGTGGGAAAGATGAACGTAATCAACAGACCCCATACCTTGGTCCTCAATCGTCACTTTTGCAAGTCTCTGATTTATACGTCCACTTCCCTATCCGCAAAGGAATTTTGCAGCGTGTAGTTGGGCAGGTGAAAGCAGTAGACGGAATTTCGCTGGAAGTACCGCAGGGTCGCACGTTGGCCCTAGTGGGGGAGTCAGGCTGCGGGAAGACGACATTAGGCAAGGCGTTGTTGCAATTGATAGCGCCAACTGCAGGCAGTGTGCAGTTTGCCGGTAGTGAATTGATTGGCCTTAACAGGCGCGCATTACGCGAGCAACGCGCCACCATGCAAATGGTATTTCAGGATCCCTATTCCTCACTGAACCCAAAAATGCGTGTTGCGGAAATCCTTGAGGAAGGGATGACCGCATTGAATATCGAAAAAAACAGTATGGCGCGTCAATTACATATTGATAATTTGCTTGATAAAGTTGGCCTTGAACGCAATAGTAAATGGCGCTATCCGCATGAATTTTCGGGTGGCCAGCGTCAACGTATCGCGATTGCGCGTGCGCTTGCAGTGTCACCGAAATTGTTGATCTGCGATGAACCGACCAGCGCATTGGATGTATCAGTGCAGGCTCAGATATTGAATTTGCTGAAATCACTGCAACAGGAATTGAATTTGAGTTATTTGTTTATTACCCACAATTTGGCAGTGGTGGAATATCTGGCACATGAAGTGTGCGTTATGTATCTCGGTCGTATCGTCGAACGTGGTTCAGCAGAGGAAGTATTGCGTTCACCAAGACATCCTTACACACAGGCATTGTTGTCGGCAGTGCCGCGAATGGATGGCAGGGGCCGCGAACAGATCAAGCTGGAGGGTGATTTGCCTTCACCAGCTAATCCACCAGCAGGTTGCCATTTTGCACCACGTTGTTTGCATGCAATGGCAAAATGTCACGCGGCCTATCCATCCTCAAGCAAGCACTCGGCAACCCATAGTGTGCATTGCTATTTATATGCTGATAATTAGAGTTTACGACAGGGTTTTTTAGGACTACAAATGTAAGCGGTTCTCCGGAAACATTCGGGGATTTGAGTGCAAGATCTGGTCTGATGGGGTCGGTCAAGCGTGTTGTTTCAACGTTGACCAGCCTTGTTGCGACGCGACTGGAACTGCTCGCTAATGAGCTGCAAGAGGAGCGTCTGCGTCTTATGCAGATGCTCCTTTATTATTTGTTTGCGGTGTTTTATTTTGGAATGGGGTTATTACTGTTCACAACGCTTATCGTAGTGATTTATTGGGATGAGCACCGTCTCGCTGTCCTCGGTATTTTATCTTTGATGTTTTTTGCATTGGGGGTGCTTGTGACGATTTTATTACGCAAAAAGTCACAACACTCAGAGTCAAAATTGTTCTCGCAGAGTCTTGCTGAAATGTCCAGGGACATGGAGCAGCTCAGAGTTGACCATGAATAAAAAATTGGCTGAACTGAGGCGAACTCGAGCCAAGCTGCTGACTAGAATCAATGTACAACGAGAACAGATGTCTGAGATCGGAAAGCAGTTGCGATTTCCTCTGGAACTGGCTAATCAAGGTGTGGCTGCAGCGCGCTTTTTACGGCGATATCCCCTACTGTTCTCCGGGGTTGCGGCTTTGTTTGTATTACGGAGACGCGGCATGACCGGTTTGTTGGTTGGGATATGGCGAGTGTGGAAAGGGTATCGCTATTTCAATGTGCTTTCGGCCAAGCTTTCATCCAAGAACTGAAATCGTGGGTATGCTGTCCGTCAGGCAGGTTTGTTTACACGCCTAAAAAACTTTTGTGCTTTTATTTCTTGGCTGGGTAGGCATGTGTGAAACGGGCTTCTTCACTTTAATGATTTGACCGACCCTGATGATTCTCATTGGACCGTTCCATCTTCTCAGTTGCGCAACACTTACACGATATTTTCTTGCCAGGTGTGACAGTGTTTCTCCTCTGCGCACTCTGTGACGAATCGTACGTGCACGGTCATCGGCAGCGAGATGCATATTGAAAACTTCAAATTCTGCTATATTTTCGGCGTCATTAATTGGCACCAGCAGCGTTTGTCCTGTGCTGATATTGCCACGCCGGTAGAGGCCGTTAACCCGTTTAAGATTTTCCACTGACATACCGAAGCGCGGTGCCAATTTGTCGAGGCGCTCACCTTTCTTCGGTTGATAGGGCTGCCAACTCACCAGCGGTTTGTCATAGCTCTCAAGATTCGCCTGAAATATTTCCATGCTTTTTATTGGCAGCAAAATCAGGTCAGTGTTGTCCTGCAAAATTACCGGGCGGTTGTGCGCCGGATTGAGTGCAATGAATTCCTCTTCCGAAATTTCTGCCAGCTCTGCGGCCAGTTTCACATCCATGTGACCGGTGGTGGCCACAGCAGCAAAGTAAGGTTCGTCCTTGATATAGGGTAGTGAAAGTGCGAATTTTTCTGGGTTGGAGATGATGTTCTTGATGGCTATGAGCTTGGGTACGTAATCGCGTGTTTCCCTAGGTAATCTCAGGTTTGAGTAATTTGTCGACCGGCCGCGCTTGCGGTTGCGTGCCTGAGATCTTTTTACGGCACCCTCACCACAGTTATATGCAGCCAAAGCCAGTTCCCAGTCACCAAACATACCGTGCAACTTTTGCAGGTAGTCCAGCGCGCCGTTGGTTGCGTTTATGACATCGCGACGTCCGTCATACCACCAGTTTTGTTCCATTCCGAAGACTTTTCCGGTGGAAGGAATGAATTGCCAGATGCCAGATGCACTACTAACTGAGTATGCGCCGGGGTTAAAGGCACTCTCGACCATTGGCAGCAATGCGATTTCAGTTGGCATTCCACGGCGTTCAACTTCATCAATAATGTAATGCAGATAGCGGCGTGACCGATCCGTCATCCTGTCTACGTAATCAGGATGTCTGGCATACCATTTCTCGTATTTGACCACTCGCTTGGATTTTAGCTCCTTCATCGCGAAACCATCGCGTATGCGCGACCAAATATCCGGTGTGTCAGGAGAGGATATTAGTGGCTCCGGTGCAATTGGCTCTTCAGGCAGTAGCTCAAGCGTAATGTTGCGTGCATTGGTAAGAAACTCTGGTTCTGCAACAGGCTCAGCTTCAACTGAAGGCTCAGATTGTACTGTTTCAAAGGCAGGTAGGGTAATGGGGGAATTCAGTGCAAGTAATTCTTCCGCGTGTGCAGAGAGTGATAAGCAAAGTGCGCTTGCTGCGAGCAGTACGGGAAAAATCATTCGAATCAATGGCACGTGAAACCTTCCTGAAGTAAAAACCGAAGCAATGGTAGTCGAACAAAGCTGCACAGGTCAATTGAAAACACGTGTCTTTGGGACGGAAGGAGGGTGACAGGTGATAAAAGGTTAGCGGTGCTTTGCATAATGACTCCCTAACTCACTTAAATGTACTTCAATAGAGTATTCCGAAATTGCGAATAATCTTTGAGGTCATTCTATATGGTTAATTATCAAGAACAATTGTACTAATGTACCCTGAACAAAAGTACAGTCATATTAGCAATTATTCGCGGAAAGCCAGTATTGACGTGGCATTTACTTCACCTGAAAGAATTTTCAGATTGAGGTTACCACTATCCTGAGTGAAAATATTTTGTCATATTTTAAAAATATTGCAAAATATTTAGACTTTATCGCTGATGAAATCAGTTATGAGCCTCCACCGAAATCCGGTCAAATAATCGGTGTTTTTAGTTGTTCCAATATTGCCGGGTTTTCTAACGTCGAAACATCCTGTGATATTTCTTCGCCTTTGGCGATGGCGCGCAATAAACGGCGCATGATCTTGCCTGAGCGGGTTTTGGGGAGGTTGTCGCCAAAGCGTATCTCTTCTGGTTTGGCAATAGGTCCAATTTCTTTACCTACCCAGTTGCGCAGGGTGTCAATGATCTTTTTTGCCTGTGCGGCATTGTCGGGACGCGAACCTTTAAGCACAACAAACGCAACGATAGCCTCCCCTTTTATATCGTGTGGCCGACCAACTACAGCAGCTTCCGCGACCAGTGGACTGGCGACCAGTGCAGATTCGATTTCCATGGTACCCAGGCGGTGGCCGGAGATTTTCAGAACATCATCATTGCGCCCCATGATCCAGATGTAGCCGTCTTGGTCGCGATGGGCGGAGTCACCAGCGAGATAGTAGCCGCGCATTTCTTCGGGGAAATAGTTTTTCTTGAATCGCTCGGAATCACCCCATATGGTGCGTATCTGGGATGGAAAAGGTTTTGTGATAACGAGTGAACCGCCCTGTTGCTTGCCAACTTCTGTACCCGTCTCGTCTACTACTGCAATCTGTATTCCCGGAATGGGTAAAGTGCATGAGCCGGGTTTGGTGGGCACAGCACCGGGCAAGGGAGCGATCATATGGCACCCAGTCTCAGTTTGCCACCAGGTATCAACAATCGGGCAACGAGTCTGACCAACGGTTTCGTGATACCACATCCATGCCTCAGGATTTATCGGCTCGCCAACGGTCCCGAGCAGTCGCAATGAGGAAAGATCATATTGCTTGGGTAGATCGCCGCCGAGTTTGATCAGCGAACGTATCGCGGTAGGCGCAGTGTAAAAAGTCGTTACCTGGTGATCCTGAACCATTTTCCAGAATCGTCCGGCATCAGGATAGGTTGGTATCCCTTCGAACACTACTTGAGTTGCACCTACAGCCAGCGGCCCATAGGCGACATAGCTGTGACCAGTGATCCAGCCCACATCTGCGGTACACCAAAATATATCGGATGATTTGTAGTCGAATACCCACTGCATCGTCAACATTGTGCCAAGCAGGTATCCGCCGCTGGAATGTTGAACACCTTTTGGTTTTCCTGTGGAGCCAGAGGTGTAAAGGATGAACAAGGGATGTTCCGAATCCACCCATTCTGGTTCGCACTCAGTGCGCTGAGAATTGAAGAGGTCGTGCCACCAGATATCCAGATCATCGTCCCAGTCGATATAGCTGCCGGCACGACGGTAAACAATAACGCTGTGTACAGATTCACAATTTCCCAGTGCAATTGTTTCGTCGACAATGGGCTTTAGCGGCATCTGCTTGCCACCACGCATCTGTGCATCAGCTGTGATAACTGCGCATGCCTGGGCATCGGTGATGCGTTCATGCAGACTCTTGGCAGAAAAGCCGCCAAATACCACCGAATGAATCGCGCCTATGCGTGCGCATGCTTGCATCGCTACGACCGCCTCAATGCTCATTGGCATGTAAATAACTACACGATCACCTTTTTTGATGCCACGAGATTTCAGGCCATTGGCAAACTGACAGACACGACCGTGCAACTCTCGATAATTCAACTTTAAAACTTTGCCATCATCAGCTTCGAAAATAATCGCGATTTTATCCGGCTGGGTGGCAAGGTGTTTGTCCAGACAGTTGTAAGAGACGTTGAGTTTGCCGTCCTCAAACCATTTGAAGAACGGAGCCTGACTTTGATTGAGTACCTTGGAAAACGGCTTTTCCCACACCAAGGTTTCACGTGCCAGATTAGCCCAATAACCTTCGTAATCTTTTGTAGCTGCATCGCACAAGGCTTGATAAGCAGCCATGCCAGAGACGTTGGCTTGTTTTACAAAGGTTTCAGTGGGCTCGAAAACACGCTGTTCATTTAATACGGATTCGATATTGGACATCTCATTTACCAATTCAAGGTTGTTGTTTAACTCCGGATTATGGCGTGCTTGTTCATATGCTCTGCTTTTAATAAATCCTGAACTAGCATAGTACCTTGTGTGCGGCATTGATCGCCATGCCGCGCTTGATTGGTGCGTTCATACGCCCGAGTGTTTCTTCCAGCGCACTCAGGCAGAACAATACATTGGTTGGGTTGCTTGCAAAGCCCATCAAGCCGATACGCCATATGTTTCCAGCCATAACCCCGAGGCCAGCACCGATCTCAAGATTGTAGTCTTTGAGTAATGCGGAACGTACTGCAGCATCGTCTACGCCTTCTGGAATGTAAATCGAATTCAACTGCGGCAGGCGTTCGCCTTCCTTTACAACAAAGCTCAAACCCATCGCTTCAAAACCTGCCTTCAGCCCCAGATGGTTGCGCTCGTGGCGAGCCCATGAATTTTCCAGGCCTTCATCTTGCAGGATTACCAGCGCTTCATGCAATGCATATAACGCGTTGATTGGTGCGGTATGGTGGTAAGCACGCTTTCCGCTTCCCCAGTACCCCATCACAAGATTCAAATCCAGGAACCAGCTTTGTACCTTGGTCTTGCGTCCCTTGATTCTTTCTACAGCGCGGTCGCTGAAGCTAACTGGAGATAATCCAGGTGTGCATGACAGACATTTTTGCGAACCGGAATAGATGGCATCTACATTCCACTCATCCACTTTAAGCGGCGAGCCACCCAAGGAAGTGACAGCATCTACGATGGTGAAACAATCATGGCGATGCGCGATTTCGACCAGTGTTTTAACATCTGAGGATGCGCCAGTAGAAGTTTCAGCATGTACGAAGGCAACAACCTTGGCATCAGGATTCTGCTTTAACGCTTCTTCAAGTTTATTGGGATCTACAGCTGCACCCCAAGTGTCTTCAACCATGATTGCAGTTGCACCACATCGTTCGACGTTTTCCTTCATTCGTCCTCCGAATACGCCATTCTGACAGACGATTACCTTGTCACCAGGTTCAACCAGGTTCACGAAACACATTTCCATACCGGCTGATCCTGGTGCGGAGACGGGCATAGTGAGCGCGTTTTTTGTCTGGAATGCATATTGTAGCAACGTTTTCATCTCATCCATCATCACGATAAATTGAGGATCGAGATGCCCGATAGTGGGGCGAGACATTGCTTCCAGAATGCGCGGGTTAACGTCAGAGGGTCCTGGGCCCATCAGTGTGCGAAGTGGCGGATGAAAGGAGTTTATAGTCATAATGATTTATTTTAAGTTTGTATTGGGTCAGTGATAATAATTATTTCAGGTTGGAATCATAGCAAAATATCTCAGCAAAATGGTGTGGAATGTGGTCTGTCAAGAAAAGTTTTGGGGGGCACCTTTGATTGAAGTATGCTGCTTGAGAGAAATTAAACTATAAGCTGGTTATTCTGGGCACAGCATAGGACAAGATAGATGGGCAATAAGCTAGTACTGACATGAGTGAACATCCAGAAATCAGTTGGTTTGAGGGCAATATGACCTGCGTTGCTCGATGGCGTTCGGAGAGTGCTATAGCTTCACCCAAGCGCGTGGTCATTGCAGATGACACAATGAAGGCGAATGAAGCATTTCGTCTGGCCTGTGAAGGAACTGCAATCCTGTGGCGTGGTGATTTCCAGAATGCGAAACAGTTATTGCAGGCGATGTCGCGGCGTGCAGACCGTAAACCACGCAGGACATCTACTGTTGCAAGTGAGGCATTTAACTTGCACCGCCAGGCTCAGTCACAACGTGCGCGCACGCTGGCGATGGTTTTGCTTCCACTTGATAGTGACTACTCCATTCCGTTGAGGCGCGCACCAGATGTTCGACAAGCTTGTACGGAGGTGTATGGTACAGACAGTGTCCCTTCCGTGGTGGCGTTGCGCGAATTACTAGGATTGATTGGCGCGCATGAATGGCGTAAAAAAGGTGTCGAGATTCCTGAATTGGGCGGACGTATCCATCCACACTATGGTGTTTTCTCACCGGTGCGCGGGGAATATTTGAAGTTGGTGAATGAAGCTCCACTACCTTCTAGTGAATTTGCCTACGACATTGGCACAGGTACCGGAATACTAGCGGCAATACTGGCACACCGGGGCGTCAAACATATCGTGGCTACCGATCAGGATCAGAGGGCCTTGGCATGTGCACGTGAAAACATTGCTCTTTACGATATGAGTGCGCGGGTTGATGTGGTGCAAGCAGATTTGTTTCCTGTAGGCCGCGCACCTTTGATCGTATGCAATCCTCCGTGGATACCCGCTCGTCCCAGCTCACCTGTTGAAAATGCGATATTCGATCCGGACAGTCGTATGTTGCGTGGATTTCTTGGCGGGCTTACAGCACATCTGGAAGAAAATGGTGAAGCCTGGCTTATACTTTCCGATATTGCCGAACATCTTGGTTTGCGTACTCGAGATGAACTTTTGGCTGCATTCGATGCTGCAGGGCTTGAGGTTATTGAAAGATTGGACATTAAGCCGCATCACGCCAAGGTAACTGACACTTCTGACCCGTTGCATACCGCACGCAGCTTGGAAATTACTTCGCTGTGGCGTCTAGCGATGCGTTGATTGGTTATTTCAGGGTGCAGGAAATTACTTTCAGTTGCAAAGAAGATTATGGTTTTTTGATGCTGTACACCTTGCAAAAATTTGCAGACACGATGATCCTGTCTTCATCACAGATGGTTGAATTGGTCAATTCGATCTCAGAGGTGCTGTTAATAGCACAGTGTGGAATAGTCAAAACGGCAATTGCCTTTCCATCTTGGTACATGATTATTTTGTGTGGATTAATATCAGACCAATTACTAGCCTGACTCAAGTCGATGCAGTCAGCCTGTGCTGACGAGCTCATGAAACTAATACATAGAATAATAAAAAGCTGGGTGATGTTTTTCATTTGACCTTAAAAATAATGCGTGGGTATATACAGGAATTCTGTAGCTGATTCGCATGTGGGACAGC
>Ga0316187_10002674_pt1 | contig 15514 bp, 16 predicted proteins | sample CroRivburrow1_MG_FD_204927 | JGI IMG/M metagenome (GOLD analysis project Ga0316187, IMG submission 204927) | Coastal sediment microbial communities from Maine, United States - Cross River worm burrow 1 | ecosystem: Environmental > Aquatic > Marine > Coastal > Sediment | place: USA: Maine... | reverse complement strand
GATAGGCCTCCTCTTCCGAGTACGGCCCGTGGTCGATGCGGTGTTCCAGGAGCATCTTCATCGCTTCACCGAGGTCGGGACCCGGCTCCCAGCCCAGGTGGGCCATCGCCTGATGCCCGTCGATCGGGGGACGGAGCGCGTCGAGCTCTTCGCGCTGGCGCAGTTCGGCAATGCGCTCCTCGAGTTGGTCGATTCCCCGTTGGATTGCCCGGGCCCGCTTCTCGTTGCGGGTTGTCACGTCGCACCGGACCAGTTCGTTGAGCAAGTCCAGCAGCGGGCCGGCATCGCGGACGTAGCGGCGCACGGCCGAATCGGTCCAGCCCATCTTGAACGTGTGCGGCCGCATGTGAAGAAACACCAGGTCGCCGACGTCTCTGGTCTCCTGGCTGGAGAAGCGGAGTTCTCGCATCCGGCGCCGCGCCATCTTGGCGCCAACCACTTCGTGATGGTGAAAGGTCACACCGCCCGGCGTGAAGGCTCGCGTCGCCGGCTTCCCGATGTCGTGGAGCAGTGCCGCCAGCCGCAGCTCGAGGATCGGGGATGTCTTGGCTACGACCGCTATGGAGTGCGCCAGGACGTCCTTGTGTCGTTGCTGCGGGTCCTGCTGCAACTCGAGCCCTGCCAGCTCGGGAAGGAACTGATCGGCGAGGCCGGTCTCGATGAGGCCCCACAGCGCGTCTGCAACGTGCTCGCCGACCAGGAGCTTGCTCAACTCGACGCTGATTCGCTCCGCAGAAATGATCTCCAGGCGCTCGGCCATCGCCGACACCGCGCGCAAGGCCTCCTCTGTCGGCGCAAACCCGAGAGTGGAGAGGAACCGGAAGAGGCGCAGCATCCGCAGCGGGTCGTCACCAAATGAGATCTCCGGATCCAGCGGCGTCCGGAGCGTTTTGGTCGCCAGATCGACCACACCCTCGTACGGATCGAGCAGCACGGCGGAACCCTCACCATCGAGGCGCAGCGCCATCGCATTGATCGTGAAATCGCGCCGCCCGAGGTCTTCGGTGATGTCATTGGAGAACGCCACATCTGGCTTGCGGCTGTCATCGGCGTAGACCTCGGATCGGTACGTCGTGATCTCGTGAACGGCGCCGTCGCGAATCGCCCCGATCGTGCCAAAACGTTGCCCCGCCAGATACAGATCATGCGCCCAGGGAGCGACGATCTCCTTGATGCGGTCCGGACGGGCGTCGGTTGTGAAGTCGAGGTCATCGATAGGCTGCGCCAGAAACGCGTCACGCACGCTGCCGCCGACGAGAGCCAATTCGTGACCCGCTTCACGGAAGAGGGCCCCGAGCTGGCTGGCGGCGGAGTCGGCGCGCAGGAGAGGTTCGAGTCGGGCCGGAATCATGGGCCGAGAGTAGTCGTCACAGACACGGTCACAGACCGCGTCGTGCAGGCCTCGATCGGGCTAACGGCCCAAAACCGGCGTCCAGAGTCGAGGGCCGCTACTCGAGACGCCACCGGCTCGCCAGGGCGTCGGCATACTCGTTCCACAGATATCCCGAATGGGCTGCGATCCACTCCAACTTGAGCTCCGGACGGGAACGGAACACCCGGTAGAGGGGCTCAACCAGATCGAGGTTCTCGACGGGACCGGTCTTGCGCCTCCAGCCCCGCTTCTCCCAACCGGCGGCCCATTCATTGATGGTCTGGACGACCAACCGGCTATCTGTATAGATAGTCACGGCGGCGCCCGACGGGATCATCTCGGTCGCCTGCAACGCCGCAGTCAGCTCCATGCGGTTGTTGGTGGTGTCGGGATCGTGGCCGCTCGCCTCGGCGACCACCTCCCCGTCCTGTACATACACGGCACCCCACCCTCCTGGACCGGGGTTGGGAACTGCTCCCCCGTCGGTAAACGCACCGTCGCTGGGCCCATCGGAGAACTCGGCGAGGACTTCTTCCGTGGTCAGGACGACGTCCTTGGTACGGGTTCGCTTCTTCCCTTTCGCAGTGCGTGGACTGGGGACGCCGCGACGGCGGTCGCGGCACTCCATACATTGTCGTGGTGTCCACCCCGGATATCGATCGAGCACCGAACGGGGCATCGAAAAATCCTTGTGGCAATCCTGGCAGGTAAAGGTAGACATCCGGCGCGACACTAATGCCGCCCCGCGTGAGTCATGAACACCCGGGACGCGTCGATGGCGACCCCGGGCTGAGCCCGATGTCGCCATCGCAATCGGCGCCAGCGTCTGGTGCCATCTGGGGGGCGCAGTTTACGCGGTCATCAATCCCGTTGTCTGGACCTGCAGCTTGAAATCAGTCGGGTTACTGGCGTGCACCAGCGAGTCCTGGAAGTTGATCACTCCGTCGCGGTAGAGCTCCAGGATTGCCTGATCGAAGCTCTGCATCCCGTAGTAGGCACCCTCGGCCACAACGCCGACGAGAGAATGGGTCTGCGCCGGGTCGATGATGCGTTCCGCAACTCGCTCGGTATTGATGAGCAGCTCCAGTGCCGGAACTCGGCCCTTGCCGTCGGTGCGCGGAATCAGCCGCTGACTCAGGATCGCGGTGAGCGTGGACGCCAGCATCACTCGAACCTGCTGCTGGTGATCTGTCGGGAAGAAGTCGATGATGCGATTGACCGATTCCATGGTGTCGATCGTGTGGAGGGACGACAGCACCAGGTGCCCGGTCTCGGCCGCGGTCAAGGCCGCTTCCACCGTCGCGCGGTCGCGCATCTCGCCGATCAGGATCACGTCGGGATCCTGTCGCAACACCCGGCGCAGGCCCTCAGCGAAGGAGTCTGTGTCGACCCCAACTTCGCGCTGGCTCACGATGGATTTCTTGTCCGGGTGGAGGATCTCGATTGGATCCTCCAGCGTGACTATGTTGGCCCGCCGTGTCGAGTTGATGTGGTCGATCATGGCGCCCAAGGTGGTCGACTTGCCGGAACCCGCGGGTCCCGTGACGAGAATGAGCCCGCGGTGCTTGTCGCACAGGGTCCCCACCAGCTCGGGCAGACCCAGTTCGGCGAACTGCTGGCTCGCCGGGCTCACGGCGCGAATGACGATGTTGACAGAGCCGCGTTGCCGGTAGCAGTTGACGCGGAAACGCCCCAGGCTCGGCTTCCCGAAGGCGAAGTCAGCTTCATTGGTCTTTTCGAACGCCGACGCCACTCGCTCGGTGAGAATCTCCTCTGCGTAGTTGGCGGTGTCCTGAGAAGACAGCGGATCGAGATTGGAAAGATGGAGCTCGCCATCGATCCGGAATGCGGGCGGCGAGCCGACTTTGAGGTGGAGATCGGAGCCCTTGGTCTCAATCAGCTTCTGGAGCATCTCATCTAACGGTGGCAACGGATTCAATTTGGTCAATCTCCTCTGGTTCCGTGCTCGAGACACAGCCCGCGACGGCGCTTCTACAACTCACCGCGGTATCGGCCATCACGAGTCGCCGCTTGAACAAATTCGGGGTAGCTGATTCGACCTGGCCGCCGGTCTTCTTCAGCTATGCAAGTAGATAGAGCTCAACGACGTTCCCGATGACCGTCGATATGCCGGCCGGGATCGCGGCCGGCGCTGCACTTGACGGTAACGCCGACGCTCCGATTTCCAATTTTGCCGGAGTCGAGAGCGTTATTGGCACTCCCTACGCCGACACAATCATCGGCCATGCCGGACCCAACGTGATCAGCGGAGGAGGCGGCGGCGGCGGCGGCGACATCATCATCGGAAGCGGAGGTGCAGACGTGCTCAGCGGCGACGGTGGGAACGACACGATCAGTTTCGCCGACTCCACTGACCCGGTGATGGTCGACCTCTTCTCCAGCGAGGTAACAGTCCTGGATGGCAGCGAGATCCCAACCACGATCGCCGCCGTGAAGAATGTGATCGGCTCCTCGTTCGATGACATTCTCATCGCAACGCCCGCCCACAACGCAATCTTCGGCAGCGGCGACGACGATGTGATCATAGGTGCCGGCGGCGACGACAGCCTGCACGGCGAGGCCGGCAACAACGTCCTGCTCGGCGGCAGCGGCGACGACGTGCTCGACGGAGGCGACGGCTCCGATAACCAGAACGGCAACGGTGGTATCGACAGTTGCGTCTACGGCGAGAACGTCACCAACTGCGAGAGCTAGATCTCCCAGAATCGAGAGAAAGCTGCCGCCGCCCGCTCGAAGTACCAATCAGGGGCTATGCCCGCGGTCGTCGGATCAACCCGGTAGCCGGGATCCAACCAGCCCTGGACTGTTGCTGCCGCTGCCGCTTCGAGCGCCTTGAGATCGTATCCGCCTTCGAGGAAAACAACGGAGCGCCCCGGGGCAACCAGAGATGCCAGGCGGCGGGCCATGTCTCCATAATCGGCAGCGAGTAGTTCAAGACCGGCAAGCGGATCGTCGGCATGGCCGTCGTAGCCCGAGGAGACGAGAAGCCAGTCCGGCGAGAACTGCGAGACCACTGGCACCACCAAGTCCTCGACGGCCCGCCGGTAGAAGCCCCCGCCGGTGCGGGAGGGAACCGGGATATTGAGGTTACGGCCGAGGCCGGCGTCTTTGCCCAGCTCTTCAAGCGAGCCCGTACCCGGATAGATGCCCTGCTGGTGAAGCGATACATACAACACGTCCGGGTCGGAGTAGAACGAATGCTGGGTGCCATTGCCGTGATGCACGTCCCAGTCGACAATCGCGACGCGAGACCCCCGGTCCCTGAGGAAGGCAGCGGTCACCGCCACGTTGTTGAACAGACAAAAACCCATCGCCCTGTTGTGGAGAGCGTGATGGCCGGGAGGACGCATCGCCACGTAGCCGAGGTCGGCCGCTCCAGAGGCCAGGGAATCACACACGGCGGGTCCGGCCGCGGCGGCGCGCAGTGCAGCCTCCCAGGAAGCGGCGACGGCAGCGGTGTCGGCGTCGATAGCCCCTCCCCCGGTGGCACAGAACTGTTCGAGAGCGTCGATGTAGGGGCGGTCATGGATCGTTTCGATCAGGTCGACCGACGCCGGATCCGGCGACAGGTCCTCAACCGGAACGCCGCTATTCCTGATTCCCCTGACCACCGCAGTGATCCGGTCAGGTCGCTCGGGATGGCCATAGCCGGTGTCGTGGTGCATTGAGGACTCGTGGGTGGCCAATAGCAGCTTCACGGGGCCATGATTACACGTCGGCGGACTATGACCCCTCCGAATCGGGTTAGCCTTCCGGCAATGGCACTTACAGAGAGCCCCTTCAAGATCATGCACCGGGGCGAATGGCCCGGCCCCCTGACCTTCCGACGCGGCTGGGCTCGGGCGGATGCTCGCCCCTGGAATGACAGCGAAATCACCGCCTCCCTGCGGCTGCTGCGAGGCGGTGGGGGCTTCCTCCAAGCGTGCACCGATCGCCTCACCGACATGGGTGCCCCGTCTGTGCTTTCTCCCCCGCTGCCATCGAGTTCACACTCGGCTTGGCTCGAAGCCGGCTATGAGCCCTACCTCGATCTGGCCCTCATGCGCCTCGAACTCACCGAGCAACCCAAGTGTCCTAACCACCTGGTGGTCGACGGTGGTGACATCCCCTTGACCTGTCTGCTGTCGATAGATGCCGCGGCGTTCACGGTGTTCTGGAGATTCGACGAGAATGGATTGAGCGAGGCGTTGCAGGCAACGGGCGATTCCGACAAGCTCATTATCCGCGACGCGGACGGCGGCGCCGCCGGGTTCGCCATCGTCGGATATGGGAGCGCCGTCGCGTATCTCCAACGGGTCGCCGTCCATCCCAAGTGGCAGGGCCAGGGGATGGGACGTTCCCTGGTCAGAGCCGCCGCCCGGCGGGCCCGCAAGCATGGCGCCAAGATCATGTTGCTGAACACCCAATTCGACAACACCCCTGCCGTCCGGCTCTATGAGGACGAGGGGTTCACCGTGTTACCTGAGCCCCTGAGTCTGCTTCGCTTCGACGCCTGAGATTCCCGGCGGATTGTGACGTCGGTTGATGGCGGTCGGCCCTAACCTCAATCCCGGACAACGGAGGATCAATTGGCCCCTCGGCTCCCCGAGCGCTACCAGACCCAGGTTCGGCTGGGTAGGGACAACGATGTGGAAGAGTGGCTGGCCACCGACCGCACGCTGGATCGGCCCGTGCTCGTCCGTGTCCTCAGCAGCGAAGCATCGGCGACGCGCCGCATCACGTTCCTCGAGCGAAACCGCCTAGCGGCCTCCGTGCCCCATCAGCACCTCGTCGACGTGTTCGCCGTGGGGGATGACGAGAGCACCTATTCGATCCTCGAGTGGAACGGTGGCGTGTCGATTCGCGACCGGCTGGCTGCCCAGGAGACCCTGCCGGTGGCCGAGTTCCTTCCGAACGCCGCCGGCCTCGCCGATGGTCTCGCCGCCTTGCATGAGGCGGGTGTGATCCACGGAGCGATCGATGCTGGGGCGATCCAGTTCTCCGCGGCCCACCCGGCCAAACTTGGCGCATTCGGCCGCCCCGGCCGATGGACAACACCGCAACACGACACCGCAGCTTTGGCCACTGCACTTAGGGCCTCACTCACCGGTAGTGAGTCTCCGGGCATTCGGGCCTCCCAGGTCGCGGAGGGACTGCCACGGGCGGTCGACGCCGCTCTGGACTCGGCGGAAAATGGTCACTTCGGCTCTGCAGAGCTGGCGGCGGCGCTGCGGGCAATCCCCACCGCTCCGACAGCTTCGGAACGTCGCGAGTGGTCGTGGGGCTGGTTGATTCCGGCTGTGGGGCTGATCGCCGCAGCACTGGCCGTAGCCTCAGCCGGGCTCGCTCTCGACACGGACCCGGACTCGCCCTTCCTCTTTCCGGCCACGCCGTCACCAACAACGACGACTACCGCGCCACCCCCGGCTGAGGGTCGCCCGACCACATCGGACGCGCCACGTACCGGCGACCAGGTAGTTCTGTCGGCCTCCGCCGCCGTGGTCGACCCGATCGGAGACGGGGCCGAGCACGACCGGGACCTGCCGCTGCTCACCGACGGTGACGACACCACCACCTGGCGAACGGAGAGTTACTTTGCGCCGCTACCGCTGCTGAAGCCCGGGGTCGGGATCGTATTTACGGTGGATGGCAGCCCGGCGACAGTTGACGTCATCGGGAGCGTCGGCACCCGCTACACAATCGCATGGGCGGCCTCCGCGGACCTGGACCGCTCCCAATACGAGGACGTCGCCACTGGAGAACTCCGCGACGGGATCACACGTATGCAGCTCGCCGAAAAGACCGCCGGAGTTTGGCTTCTCTGGTTCACCGACCTACCTGAACAGGAAGAGGGCGTCTACTACACCGTTATCAGCGAGGTTGTCTTCCGTTCGTGACAGGACCCGCCGGACGCGCCAGAATCAGCGCAGATGACATATCGTGCGGCAGAAGACGTCGACCTCATCGCGAGGTACCTGCGTGGAGACCTCGGGGCCTTCGACGAGCTGATGCGCGCTCACCAGGATCGAGTCTTCGGGATCTGTCTGCGCATGCTACGAGATCGTGAAGCGGCGCTTGATGTCACTCAGGAGACATTCCTCACCGTTTTCCGCAAAGCCGACCGCTACCGGGAGGAAGCCGCATTCAGTACCTGGCTGTACCGGGTAACCGTGAACACCTGTTACGACTATCTGAGACGCACCAAGCGGCGGCAAGCAGACTCACTCCCCGAGGGAATGGACCCGGCAGATCCTCGAGCCGGCGACCCTCTCCTCGCAGCGGAACTCCGCCCTGATGTCGAGGGTGCCCTCGAGCAGATTCCCCAGGAGTTCCGCAGCGCCGTCGTCCTCGTTGACCTCCAGGGCCTGGCCATCGATCAGTCGGCAGAGATCCTCGGCGTGCCGCCGGGCACCATCAAATCGCGCGTTCACCGCGGAAGACGTCTTCTGGCAGAGATTCTCGGGAACCACAGAGACCCTCCGCGACATCTCATAGATGGAAGCCAGACAAAGCCCAGCCCGCTTCGGGCAGCCGACGATCCCCCCTTGGGAACAACCTGACAATGCACAACCACGACTACGAACTCATCATGGCGCTCGCCGAAGGCACTCTCGGTCCGGCGGCAGCCGCCTCCGCCCGGGTCGAGATCGACGCCTGCCCGGAGTGTGCCCAAGACCTCGAACTCCAGATCGAGGGATTGCGCGCGCTACAGGAGCTCCCAACGGCCTCGCTTACCGAACTGGAGTCCGCCCGCCTCCACCGCAACCTCCGTCGCGAGCTCGGAATCGCCCGGCCGCGGGAGCAACAACCCGTCGCCCGCCGTCGCCTGCCATTGGCGGCACTTGGGACCGCCGCTGCCGTGCTCGTCGCCGTCGTTCTTGTCGGGCCCGGCCTCAACCTGATCGGCGGCGCCGACAGCTCGGACGCGCCGGATATCGTGGCCGCAACCGCGGAGGCGTCTCGGGCGACCACTGCCGCACCAGCGGTGGGACAAGATTTGTTCGAAGCGGGTGAATCCGTCACGGAGGGCGCCGCTGATGCCGCGGCGGCCCCCACGGCGGCACCGACTACAGCGGCGCCGGGAGCAACGACGACAACCATCGAGGCGGCCGTCGAGGAAGCGCAGTTGCAGGCTTACTTCAGGGACGAGAGCGCCGACCTCAACGCGCTCCGAGAAGACCTGGCGGACATGAAATTCGACGAAGGGGCCGCCCGATCGTATGCGCTGCGATTGGCCGACGACTCAATACTCGCCGATGACCTCACGTTTGGGGAAGCTTGCATCGCCATCACACTGAGCTCTGAGAACGACTTCCTCGAAGGCTTTCAACTGGCACGGGGCCGGATCGATGGCCGGGAAGTCCTCATAGTGGTGTACCTGGCTGAGGATCCCGAGGAATTTGCGGTCATCGCGCACGCTGCCGACAACTGCGAAGTGCTCGGAAGGGCGGGACCGTAGCAGCCTGCTGAGACGCTTCTGCGGCTGACTAACCTCAGTGCATGGACGATTTCCCTGTCAAGATTGCATCCCTGCTCGAGTCGGTGGCGGTTCGTGTCCGCTCGTTAACCGTTGAACGTGTCGCCGGATGGGCCCGCTGGACGGCCGTCGGCGTTGTCGTCGGCCTCCTCGGTCTCGTGATGGCAATATTCACGATCGTGGCTCTGTTCCGACTGCTCGCCGGCCTGGTAACCCCGGAGGGCGCTTATGCCATCCTGGGTGGAGTTTTTGTGCTCGCCGGAATCTTTCTTTGGCGCCAGCGGTTAGCAGGGGCCGATGACGAAATCGTGATCGGTGACCAAAGCGCGGCCGAACGAATCGCGACCGAACTCAGGGAGCTGTAGGTAATGGTGGAGAAGGTTCTCATCATCGGGTCGGGTCCAGCAGGCCTGACCGCGGCGATCTACGCGGCGCGCGCCGACCTCGAACCATTGATGATCGAGGGTTTCGAGCGGGGTGGCCAGCTGATGATCACAACCGATGTCGAAAACTACCCCGGTTTCCCCGACGGTGTGATGGGACCCGACTTGATGGAGCAGTTCCGCAAACAGGCCGAGCGGTTCGGCACCCGTCTGATCAGTTCGAACGTGACCCGCGTCGACTTCTCGGAGCGGCCCTTCCGGGTCTGGGTCGATGACGACGAGTATCGGGCTGAGGCTGTCATCATCTCCACCGGCGCCTCTGCTCGCTGGTTGGGCATCCCCGGCGAGGAGCGGTTACGTGGCTACGGCGTCTCGGCCTGTGCAACGTGTGACGGGTTCTTCTTCCGAGATCGGGAGATTGTGGTTATCGGCGGCGGTGACAGCGCAATGGAGGAGGCGCTGTTCCTCACGAAGTTCGCTTCGAAGGTCACCGTCATTCATCGCCGCGACGAATTCCGCGCCTCGAAGATCATGGCACAACGAGTGATCGACCACGACAAGATCGAAATCCTCTGGGACAGCGTTCCGGACGAGGTTCTCGGGGACAGTGCCGTCACCGGCGTCAAGGTGCGCAACGTCAAGACGGATGAAGTGCAGGAGATCCCGGCGGACGGATTCTTCGTCGCTATCGGCCACGACCCCAACACCTCGATCTTCAAAGGCCAGGTGGACCTCGACGACGAGGGTTATGTAATCGCAGATGGCACCAGGACGTCTGTCGAGGGAGTCTTCGCCGGTGGTGACGTGGTCGACAAGGTTTACCGGCAGGCGATTACGGCCGCCGGGATGGGCTGCGCCGCCGCCCTCGATGTCGAGAGATGGCTCGAGGACCAAGAGGGTTAGCGTTCCCCCGGGAAGGCGCCAGCAAATTGGAATGAGCAGCCGGCATGGTTCGTTTACCCTTGTGGTCGATGTAATTGGTCACGACGCGGCGGACCTAGCTAGGGGTCCATCGATCACTGCCGACTAGCACACACTTTCTTACAGCAAAGGAGCCCCCATGGGTGACAACACAGTTGAAGCGACCGATCAGAACTTCACCGAGATCGTGGGGAGCAGCACGCCGACCCTTGTCGACTTCTGGGCTGAGTGGTGCGGGCCCTGCAAGATGATGAACGGTCCTCTCGACGATCTGGCAGGCGCCCACTCGGGCAAACTCACCGTCGCCAAGCTGAACGTCGACGAAAACCAGCAGACTGCGATGAACTTCGAGGTCATGGGCATCCCGACGATGATCATCTTCCAGGACGGTGTCGAGAAGACACGTCTGGTGGGGGCCAAATCGAAGGCTCAGCTCGAGGAAGCTGTCGCCGCCTTCGTCTAACCGGGGCTGAGAAGCACCCGTACTCGGTCGTCCGGAGCCACAGCAGGCGGTACTGAGCAGCTCGATCAAATCCTGACTTGCTCGAAACTCCGATTACCGTTGTCTTTGTGAGGCTCTATCGACGCGGCGACGAGGGCGAACCGGTCCGGGACATCCAGGGCCGACTCAAAGCGCTCTCCTTCGACTCGAGTGACGACGAGACCGGCACCTACGCTGAAGCGACTGAGGCCGCCGTTCGTCGGTTCCAGGAGTCCCGAGGATTGCCGGCAGACGGCATCGTCGGTCCTGACACCTGGCGGTCACTGGTAGCCGCCGGATACACGCTGGGTGATCGACTCCTGTACCACCGGGTGCCAATGATGCGGGGCGATGACGTCGCCGAGCTGCAACAGCGTCTCAGCTCTCTCGGGTTCGACAGTGGCAAGGTTGACGGCATCTTCGGGCCCGACACGTTGAACGCGCTCCTCGATTTTCAGGCGAACCGGCGAATGCCCGAAGACGGCATGGCTGGACGCGCCGCGGCCGATGAGCTGAACCTGATAGCGCGCGCCACCAAGAAACACGGACGAGACAGCGTTCGTGACCACCAGTGGATAAGGGAGCTACCCCACTACGTCGCCGGCCAGCGGGTGTACGTCGACGCCTTCTGCCGACACCCCGACGAGCGGGACGTCGCGTGGGAAGCGGCCCTGACCTTCGGCTCGATCATCCAGGATCTTGGGGCTCACGTTGGGATGTCACGTAGTGCCGACACCGAGCCCCCAGAGCGGGTTCGAGCGCTGCGGGCCAACCGATTCGGGGCAGATCTCGTTGTGTCATTTGCTCTGCCACATGGAGGCGAAACCGCCGTCTTCTATTTCGCCTCGGCCCATTCCAACTCGCATGCGGGCCAGGTCATGGCCAAAGCCGTCGCCGAGGAACTCAATCTGTCGACTGCCGGACGAGCCATCCCGATGCTGAAGAACACCCGCTCCCCCGCCATCGTGATCGCGGCCGAACCGCTCGGCGCCCGGGCCGGGGGACAGGCAGCTCAGGGCATCATCAACCTGTTTGCCGACCCGGGGGACTAGCCCACCCGCCGTCGGCATTGCTGCCGGCCTCACGACAGTTCGCACGACGTATCGGGTGAGTATGGATAAATCTTCCATAGTGACCAAGTCGCGAAAGTACTCCCTATCCGCCGCGTCCGGCCTGAGATATCAATCGATCAGGTGATCGATACCTCGATCGACCTCCTTTTGGGCATCGATGCTCACCTCTCCTTGACCGCGTTGAGGGAGGTCGCTCATCGGCGACATGCCTGGCGCGCGAGCACGATGCGCCTTCTCGCGACTGCGGGCTTCGGCCGGTTCACTCCCCGGAACGAACGTGCGCGTACGCCTGCGGTTCCGGAGTCTCATCGGCTCTCCCGGTTTGGCGATGTCCGCCCGCCCACCGAGGCTGAACTCAGCTCAGAAGCGTCTTGTAGATCCGCTCGAGGTCGTCGAGGTCGGCGAAGCGCACTGATATCTTCCCGCCCTTGCGGCCGTAAGTGATGTCGACATTTGCCGTGAGATGCTCAGTGAGCCGCTCCTCCAGCTCGATGATCGCAGCGGGCCGTGGGGTGCGAGAGCCGCCGGAGCGACCTGACGACGCCGGTTCCACGTTGCGTGCTCGCACTGCGTCTTCGACCTGACGCACACTCCAGCCGTCGGCCACAGCGCGGCTGGCGATGTGCACCGCGTATGCCGCGTCCTCGAGGCCAAGTAGTGCACGCGCGTGGCCCGCACTCAGGTCACCTCTCTTGAGCATCGCCTGGATGTCCGCCGGCAGTTGGAGAAGCCTGATTGTGTTAGTCACGGCGCTGCGGCTCTTGCCCACGGCCTGTCCTATGGCTTCGTGAGTCATGCCATATTTTCCCAGAAGCTGATCGTACGCCGCTGCCTCTTCGAGAGGTGATAGCTCTTCACGTTGCACATTCTCGATCAACGCTTCGGTGAGGGCGGATTCATCGTCCCCCTCACGAATCACCGCGGGAATCTCGGTCAGGCCGGCCAACCGGGCGGCGCGACACCTTCGCTCTCCTGCCACCAGCACGTAGTGCTCACCGTCGGCCCGCACCACGATCGGCTGGAGGACACCTACGCTGCGGATGGAGGCGGCCATGCCCTCGAGGCCGGTGTCGTCAAAGTGTTCTCGCGGCTGTTGCGGATTGGGAAACACGCTGTCGAGCTGAATGATCGCGTACCCCGCAGACGGGTGTGTCGTCGGGATCAGGGCCTCGAGGCCCCTTCCGAGCCCGCTTTTACGTCCGGCCATGGCGCCTCCTGTATTCGCGGGCCAATTCACGGTAGGCAATAGCGCCACGTGACATCGGGTCGAATGCCTCGATGGGCTCACCGTAGGACGGTGCTTCAGATAAACGAACTGTTCGAGGGACGACAGTTCGGTAGGTGGTCTCTCCAAAGTGCTCTCGCACCTGCTCGACCACATCGGACGATAACGTCGTTCGCCCGTCAAACATCGTCAGCACCACGCCTTCAACCTCTAGTTGAGGATTTAGGTTCTGTTGTACGAGCTTCACATTGCGGACCAGCTGCGATACCCCCTCCAAGGCATAGTACTCGCACTGGATGGGAATCATGACCTCATCCGCGGCGGCTAAGCCGTTCACGGTGAGCAGGCCCAAAGACGGAGGGCAGTCGATGAGGATCGCGTCGTAGTCGTCACGCGCCGCCTTGAGCGCGTTGGCCAACCGCATCTCTCGCGAGAACATGGAAACAAGTTCGATCTCGGCCCCCGCGAGCTCAATTGTCGCCGGGACGAGAAAGAGGTCCCTGACGCTGGTCGGCTCTACTACATCCTCGAGGGGAGTATCCCCGATGAGCAGGTCGTACATCGACACCTCGATAGCCGTGCGATCGATACCGAGCCCTGACGAGGTGTTGCCCTGCGGATCGAGGTCAACCAGGAGGACTCTTTCGCCTTGAATAGCAAGGGATGCACCCAGATTGATGGTCGTTGTCGACTTGCCGACCCCGCCCTTCTGGTTGGCGATTGCGGTTATCGTTGCTGCCCGCGGAGAAGTCATGGCCCGGAGGATAGCCAGACCTATGGCAAAAGTGATACCTTCGCCAGCCAGGCGGACTCGCCCAGGACATGTTTGGGAACCCGTATCGTTTCAAAATCACCGGGCTCCGTCGGAGGGCCTTCCCCACGAGAGCCCGCGAGGACCGCGACCGTTCCGTTGGGGAGTAGGCGTCGGAGGATCGGCACAAACCTCGCGGGTGATGCGACAGCCCTGGAAACGGCAGCGTCGTGCGGGAGCGTCAAATCGGCCGCGTCCCCGAGGACCACATCGGCATTGGTGAGTCTGAGCACTCGCAAGGCCCGGCTCGCTAGATCGCAGCGCCGTTCAGACCGGTCCAGAAGGGTGAAGGTCACGTCGGGTAGCGCAATTGCCAGTGGTATCCCGGGCAAACCCACCCCCGAGCCCACGTCCACAATTGTGGCATTATCGTCGAGGCCCGCCATGAAGGTCAGTGAATCGGCAAGGTGGCGGCCCCACAGGCGGCTCACTTCTGCCGGTCCAATTCCTCCCGCCGTCACCGCTTCGGTCGCCAGCCAATCGCGATACTTGGCGAGCCGGTGCACCACCTCGTTTCGCGTCCGGCCGTAGTCGACCCAGTCAAGGACGGCGTTAACCCGCTGTATACCATCGGTTTTCGCTCGTGTGAGGTCGTTCGCCATGATCGTATGGTAACGGCCGCAATCGTGGAAATCTCGGAACCGGGACGTTTCACGTGAATCATCGGGAGGGTAACCAGGCCAGGCGCGCCATTGAGAAAGGGGCCCGAGGGCCCCTTTCTCCTTCGCCCTTGGAAGCTCGCTACTCGGCGGCAACAACCACCGAGCGGTTGGGGTCTTCGCCCTCGGAGTACGAACGCACCCCGTCGATCTCGCCTATGGCGTCATGGACAACTTTGCGATCAGCGGGGTTCATCGGCTCGAGCATAACTTCACCGCCGTCGGCGACAACCTTCTCCGCGAGGCGTCCTGCATAGATTTGCAGCGCCTCGCGCCGGCGGGCTGCGTACCCGGCGATATCGATGCGCATGCGCGGTGCGCCGAACGTCTTGCGTTGAATAACCGTTCGCGTGAGTTCCAGCACCGAATGCAGGATAACGCCGCGGTTACCCACCAGCGCCTCTGTGTCACCATCGATATCGAGGTACAGCACCTCGTCGTCAATTCGGCTGGTAACTTCTCCGTCGAGGCCGAAGGATCCGACCAGGCCTTCCAGGAACTCGACAGCTACCGTGGCTTGCTCCTCGATACTCGCCTTCGGCTCGTTGTCTCGGCCTTTGTTATCGGTCACGGCTGCCTCCTGCGACGGGCGTTTACTTTTGGAATCGGGCTTGTTGGTCGGCCTGCTTTGTCGTTCCTCGGATCCACCACGCTTCTTAGTGGACCGGGAATCGGCTCCACGGCTATCCGCGCTTCCCTTACCCTTTGTCTGTTCCTGATTCGACCGAGATTTCCCGGAATCGTTGCTGCTGGTGGGTTTGTCGGATCTACTGGAGCGATTCGAACTGGACGACTTCTCAGATTTCCGCCCATCAGCCGCCTTGCCTCCGGACTCCCCTTTGCCAGAACGCCCCCGTCGACGGCGTCGCCGTGGCTTCTGCGTGACCTTCACAAGTGCCATCTGCGAACCCAGGCCCAGGAAGCCCTTCTTCGGCTCGCGGAGAACCTCGACACTCACCTGCTCTGGCGAGTCCAAGCCGAGGGCCTCCAAGGCGGCCTGAACGGCGGCCTCAACAGTCTCACCTTCGGCTTCTAACCACTCGTCCATTGTCATTACTTCCTTCTGCGCCGATTGCGCTTCTTTTTGCTCGCGTTCGGCGAAGGGCCGCTCG
>Ga0316187_10002673_pt1 | contig 15518 bp, 17 predicted proteins | sample CroRivburrow1_MG_FD_204927 | JGI IMG/M metagenome (GOLD analysis project Ga0316187, IMG submission 204927) | Coastal sediment microbial communities from Maine, United States - Cross River worm burrow 1 | ecosystem: Environmental > Aquatic > Marine > Coastal > Sediment | place: USA: Maine... | reverse complement strand
CTGCGTAACTCTAACGGCAACGACGGTAGCGCAACCTGCTTGTCCTGCCACGTTAAGTAAGCAGTATGTAATATAGCGCCGCAAGGCGGGCCAGACGGAAACGTCTGGCTTTTTTTTGTCTGGATTTAATGTCTGCTTTGTTAGCGGAAATCTGAATTAACCGAAAATTTACGGTTACGGTTCTAGTAAGGGGTTAATTACTTATGAATGGAGAAGATGTATATGCAATTTCTTACGGCCGCACTTACAACTAGCCTCATTGTATTTATAGTCGGTTGCGCAACTGTCCGGCAACAAGATCTGGACTCATGGGTAGAAATGCCTGTCAAAGCTTTGGACACGCATTCGTATTTCAGAACTGTTCGAATGTATCGCACCGTCACGGGGAGTGGTATTGAAATCCGAAATTATGTGGACGGAAGAGAAAGCGATGTTGCACATTGTTGGAGAAATTCTGGAGGTGGTAAGTCAGGTAGGTACGTAAGTAAATTTACTACCTGTTCAGATAGGCGAATCGTTTGCAACAACATCTTCTACATCAAAGACGGAAAGGTAATTGAGTATGCTCCTGCTGGTCGTTGTGTTACGAATGGAAGAGTTCAACCACAGGCACGCCATTTGCGCTTGATAGGGCAATAAATGCACGCTCTAGCATTCAATAGAGGTTGAGTGCGCAATGAAGTCTGAATCAACAATTTATTACATAGAATGTAACGATACTTTAGGGAAATATGGTGACCATCTATTTGGTATATACCATTCTGTTTATAGCTTAACCCGTGTTCAAGTGGGACTCTGCCACTTTAGCTCCAGACGTTGAATGTTCCGGTTTTAGAAAATCGTTTTGTCCGCTTTGTGACGGGAACAGAAGTCCAAGGATGAATCGCTATCAGCAGCTTTGGCCGATAGCTAACATTGAATTCATATTTGATTTAGGTCTGTACTATTGCTAGTAATTGACAGTAACCTTATCAGCACATTTCAAGCCACTCATGACCGCGCCTTCCAATGTGGCAGGATAGTCTCCCGCTGTGTAGTCACCCGCTAGCAGCAAGCGCGGCAGGGGTGTTTGTTGTGAAGGGCGCTGCAAGTTAGGTGAGCAGCAGAAAGTGGCGCGTTTTTCGGCGAAAACTTTGAACCAAATCGTCTGCTCTGTGATGCCGAATTCTTCGTGTAGTTCAGCGATCACTTTTTGCGCTAACTCCTCTTGCGGTAAATTTTGATGAACACCTTCCGCGCTGATGACTGAGGCGAGGAGGCCATGCTGCCCCGCAATGCGACCCTTGTCGAACAACCATTGGCTATAGCGCTGGTGCAGGCCGAGCACAGGGTGGGGTAGGGTGACATGAGCAGAATATTGCAAATATACGGTGTAGATGGGCTGATTTTCCAGCTTGTTGATTTGTGTGATGACTTTTGCAAGTGCAGTGATTGGGCGCAGCAGCTTAGCGGCGACCGTTGGCGATGTCGCACAAATGACGTGGCTGAATTGTGAGATGGATTGTGCGGTAGATATTTCAATTCCTTGTTCGAGCGGAAGCAATGCTTCCACACCACAGGAGGTGAATACTTTGCCGCCGTGCTGTTCGACATAGTTAGCTGCGCGCTGCGGGAATAGTGTACTGAAGTCGATGCGTGGTAGCAGCATGTCGCTGTCAGAACGTGATTGGTTGAGCGCGTCACGTAGTATGTTAAGTAGCACTTGCGCTGAGGCCTTTGCTATCGGTGTATTCAGTGCGGCGATACATAGTGGTTCCCAGAGTTTTTGTACAAGCGTTTTATTTTGTTTATGCTTTGCGAGCAATTCGGTGACGGTGCTGTCCTTGGATAAGTGAAAGTTTGTTCGTCGCAGCATGAGTATGAAACGCGTGGCATTGATGCGCTCGCCCCAAGTCAGACCTTGCGCACTTAGCAGCGCGACTAATAGGTGGAGCGGAGCAGGCAAGTGTGGCGCTTTGAGCGCGAAGTGGCCGTGTAGATCGAGTTGTAATGGCATGCACAGAAAATCTTTCTCGATATTGCCGCCAACCAGTTTGATCATACGTAGGGTTTGCCGGTAGCAGCCGAGCAATAGGTGCTGACCGTTGTCAAGTTGTGCGCCGTTATATGAGATACCACGTGCACGCCCACCGAGTTGTTGTGCACTTTCAAAAACTGTAACAGTAATGCCACGTTCTGCCAGTGTGACTGCCGCAGCCATACCGGCGTAGCCGCCGCCTATGACTGCAACCTTTACTTTTTGATCCACGCCTTGAATGCTAGCCACAGTTTATAGCCAGTGCCGAGTGAGACGCGCTCTTTCAATACATGGCAGCCACTGGCGACTACTTCATCCAAGGTAGCACGATAGATAGTTGCCATGACAAGGCCAGTGCGCTGTGCTTTGCGGTCTACGGCGGGGAGGTGCTCCAGCGCTTGTTGGTAATAACGTTGTGCACGTTCAACCTGAAATGTCATTAGTTTCTGGAAATTTTCCGTTTCCTTTGAATTTATAATGTCGGCAGCTGTTACGTCAAATTGCTGTAACTCATCCATGGGTAGATAGATGCGATTGCGCCGTGCGTCCTCGCCGACATCGCGAATGATATTGGTCAGCTGAAAAGCAATGCCAAGATCGTGTGCATATTTTTGTGTCTTGCGGTCTGTGTAGCCGAATATTTCAGCGGCGAGTAGGCCGACTACCGAGGCGACGCGGTAGCAATAAAGTTGTAGCGATTTAAAATCAGGATAACGTGGATGATCAAGATCCATCTCCATACCATCGATGATTTCCAGCAGATGTTCCTGTGCCAGTTTGAACTGTTTAACCACTGGTACCAGGGCTTGTGCGACCGGATGCTGTGGCTTAGCGCCATCGTATATCTCTGCGACCTGCGTGCGCCACCAGTTGAGGGTGGTGCGTGCTACTTGTTCGTCTGAGCATTCATCCACGACATCATCTACCTCGCGGCAGAATGCATACAGCGCAGTGATGGCACGGCGCTTGTCCGACGGCAAAAACATGAAGCTGTAGTAGAAGCTGGAGCCGCTAGCGGAGGCTTTTTCCTGACAGTATTGGTTTGGATCCATAAGTTAGTACGGTGCGCTCTTTGCCAGCATGATAACCCAGTCGAACGGCTTCAAAACAGGGCGGTGTCGGAACATGTCGTACTTTGCGCTTTCCAGTTTATCGAGAATGCGTAACCCACCTGTGATGATCATGCGCATTTCCAGCCCGATTCGGCCAGTGAGTATGCTACCTAATGGTTTGCCGTGCATCATCAGGGAACGCGCGCGATCCACCTGAAACCTCATCAATTCCCGCCATGCACCATTGCTGATTTTTTGAGCAATTATATCTTCGCTCACGCCGTATTGCATAAGTTCATCCTGAGGAAGATAGATGCGCCCGATGGCGTAATCTTTTGCAACATCCTGCCAAAAGTTGATAATCTGCAATGCTGTGCAGACGGCATTCGAGTAGTCGATGTTGACTGGTGTGGCTTCCTCATAAAGATGGAGCATTAGATTGCCAACAGGGTTGGCTGATCGACTGCAGTAATCGAGTAGTTCATCAAAATTGGCGTAACGTTTTTTAATAACATCCTGTGAAAATGCATCAAGCAAGTCATGGAATGGTTGCATCGGTAGTGCATACTGCTGAATTTCGACTGCCAGGTTTTGGAACAGCGGACTGAGTGGTGTTTCGTCGTTGGCAATATGTATTAGTTCGTCGCGAAAATCATCTAGTTGTTGCAGGCGTTCATGCTCATGAAAATCACCTTCATCGGCAATATCATCTGCTGCTCGTGCGAAATGGTAAATGGCGGTAACCGGCTTACGTAGTCGCTTGGGTAATAGGATAGAGGCGACAGGAAAGTTTTCGTAATGGTCAACTGACATGGATCAAATCAGATCATTTTTTTGTAATATGAATACAAACTGGTCACCCGCACTTACATCTAGCCAAGTAAATGGCAGCTTGGGGTAGGCAGCTTCCAGAACGTCACGGTTGTGCCCGATTTCGACGATCAAAACACCATTATCAGCAAGATGTTGTGCGGCATTTTTGAGAATGATGCGAGTAGCATCCAAACCGTCATTGCCGCTACCGAGTGCAAGCTCGGGTTCGTGTAGATATTCCTGAGGTAGTACGGCAACTGATTCGGCATCTACGTAGGGTGGATTGCTGATAATGAGGTCGTATTGTTTGCGATCAAGTTTGTCAAACAGGTCTGATTCGATCAGGTTTATCCTGTTTTGTAACTCATAATCTGCAACATTTCGTTCCGCTACAGCCAAAGCATCTGCTGACAGATCCACCGCATCAACTTTGGCATTTGGAAAAGCGTGGGCAGCGAGTATGGCAAGACATCCGCAGCCGGTGCACATATCCAGAACATTGTTGATGTTGTATGGGTCAGATATCCATGGGTTGAGTTTTTCAAGTAGCAACTCTGAGATGAATGAGCGCGGTACGATAACTCGTTCATCTACATAAAAACTAAAATCTCCCAGCCATGCCTGATGAGTCAGATAGGCGGCAGGAATGTGATTTTCGACACGTTGTTGAATGATGTTAAGTATCTGTGCTTGCTCATCTTCTGTCAGCTGCGCATCGAGAAATGGCTTTAGTCTATCCAGTGGCAAGTCCAGCGTATGCAGAATCAAATAAACTGCCTCATCGTAAGCATCAATGCTGCCGTGCCCGAAAAATAGCTTTGCTTGATTGAATTGGCTGACAGCAAAGCGTAAATAGTCGCGGATAGTTCGTAAATTTCTCGTTGCAACCGAAGAATCATTGCTCATTTGCAAAGCAGATTTTCCAGAGTGTGTTGATAGGTAAGTTTGAGTGGCTCGATGTCGGCGACACCAACGCATTCGTTGAGTTTATGGATGGTGGCATTCAATGGCCCAAATTCGATCACTTGCGGGCAGATATCAGCAATGAAGCGTCCATCAGAGGTGCCTCCAGTGGTAGAAAGCTCAGGTGTAATGCTATATGCTTTTTCTATCGCATTGCTGATTGCAGCTACCAGACTGCCCTTGGGGGTGAGGTAAGGCTTGCCGGATAATTCCCATTCCAAGTCGTAAGTCAGTTCATGCTTATCCAGTATTGCTTGGAATTTTTCTTTCAGACCCTGCTGGGTGCTGGCGGTGGAGAAGCGGAAGTTAAATAAAATTTCAACTGTTCCGGGTACGACATTGGTTGCGCCGGTTCCTGCATTCATGTTGGATATTTGCCACGAGGTTGGTGGAAAATATTCGTTCCCGCTGTCCCATGTTGTAGTGGCGAACTCGGCAAGCGCCGGTGCAACCATGTGGATAGGATTTTTGATTAGATGAGGGTAGGCGATATGGCCTTGTATGCCCTTGACGAGGAGTTTGCCTGATAGTGAGCCGCGACGTCCGTTTTTGATCATGTCGCCGACCAGCTTGTTAGAGGTAGGTTCGCCAACGATGCAGTAATCTATTGTTTCGCCGCGTGCTTGTAGCGCTTCGACTACCTTGACTGTGCCATCCACTGCCACGCCTTCTTCGTCAGAGGTGATGAGTAGTGCAATGGAACCTTTGTGATTTGGATGTTGAGCAATAAATGCTTCAATGGCAGTGATAAATGCCGCGATAGAAGTTTTCATATCCGCTGCGCCGCGACCATATAACATCCCGTCTTGTATCGTTGGCTCAAAGGGCGGGGTGAGCCAATCTTCTACAGGGCCGGTTGGAACTACATCAGTATGTCCGGCAAAAACGACAACAGACCCTGTCGTGCCACGCCTTGCCCAAAGGTTGTCCACGTTGCCGTAACGCATGCGCTCGATATTGAAGCCGAGCTTTTCCAGACGCTCGATAATGATGTCCTGACATCCGGCATCATCTGGAGTCAGTGAGCGACGTGCAATAAGCTTTTTTGCGAGCAGTAAAGTTTCAGACATGAAGTGTTCAGGAGCGGAAATTAAAAATTTTTGAATAAGCTGATTCATCAAAACCCAAGTGTAGAATCTTGCCGTTTTTCTCTAGGATTGGACGCTTGATGACACTGGTCTTTTCTTGCATCAATGCCAGTGCAGTAGGCGCATTCTGGACAAGTTGTTTGCGCTCTTCGGTTAGTTTGCGCCATGTCATACCACTCCGGTTAACAAGCTTGGTCCAGTCAGTTTGTTTTAGCCAGTTTTGTGCGATATTGGTATCCAGACCGAGTTTTTTGAAGTCGTGAAATTCGACTTCAATGTGATGTTGTTTTAACCAATCGCGAGATTTTTTTACGGTGTTGCAATTGGGGATGCCATAGAGTTTCATTCTGGTTTATCCAGATTAAGCTTGATGTTGTGGAGGCCAGATTCATTCCCCGTGTCTTGGTCAGACATATTGGAAACAAAAGCCGGTACTTCGAAAGTGCTGGTGCGCTCCGAGAAATCAAGTAGAGAAGATAGATTACTTGCCGAATCAGCATTGCGGAGTGCTTCTTCTTTGGTTATTTTCCCTTTTTTGAAAAGTTTGTAGAGTGCTTGTTCAAAAGTTTGTGAGCCAGGTGATACGCTTTTCTCGATAGCATCACGGATTTTGTCGATCTCGTCGTTCTTGATCAAATCGGCTATCAAGGATGTATTCATCAGGATTTCTACTGCGGGAACCTGCTTGCCGTCAACACCTCGCACTAAACGCTGTGAGATAATTGCACGCAAGCACATCGATAGATCAGATAAAACACTTTGGCGTGCATCATAAGGGAAAAAATTCACGATACGATTCAAGGCGTGATAGCTATTGTTGGCATGCAGGGTGGCTAGGCACAGATGTCCGGTTTGGGCAAAAATAAGCGAGTAACGGAGTGTTTCTCGATCACGTACCTCACCTATCATTAATACGTCAGGTGCTTCGCGCATACCATTGATCAATGCTTCATGATATGACTCGGTGTCGGTGCCAACCTCGCGCTGGTTAACGATACATTTTTCGTGGCGAAACAAATATTCAAGCGGGTCCTCTATAGTCAGTATGTGGCCGCTACGCTCTTTATTTCGATACTGAATCATAGAGGCTAGCGTGGTCGATTTTCCAGATCCGGTTGCACCAACAACAAGTACCAGACCGCGCTTCTCCATAATGAGCTGGTTGAGCATTTCGGGTAAATTTAGCTCTTCGGTAGTCAATACATGAGTGCTGATACAGCGAATTACGCAACTAATAGTGCCCCGCTGCTTGAATATGTTAACGCGGAAATTTCCGATATTTTCTGCACGCATCGAAAAGTTCATTTCCATTTTGGACTCGAACTCAGCTATTCTTTTGGGGCCCATCAGCTCGTACGTGATACGTTTGACCTGTTCAGCATCCAGTTTTTGTGCATTAACTGGCATGACAACACCCTGAATTTTGATGTTGACTGGAGCGCCAGCCGAGAAAAACAGGTCGGAAGCCAGTTTGTCAGTTGCCATTTGCAATAGTGGTGTGACTATCATGTTGACTCCTTATGGCTGGTGCAACCAGCTTTTTATGGTGATATCAGGCTATTCTTGTTGCAGGCTTAAATTCCCCTGAGTAGTTCGTTTATGCCAACTTTAGCCAGTGTCTTGGCATCCACTTTTTTTACGATGACGGCGCAGTATAAGCTATAGCTCCCATCCTTGGAGAGCAGGCTGCCGCTAACGACTACCGAGCCTGCGGGTACACGACCGTAGCTAACTTCACCAGTTTCCCTATCATATATTTTAGTACTTTGTCCGATGAATACTCCCATTGAGATCACCACATTGTCTTCCAGGATGACACCTTCGACGATTTCGGAGCGGGCGCCAACAAAGCAGTTGTCTCCTATGATGGTCGGATTGGCTTGAATCGGTTCCAGCACGCCGCCAATACCCACGCCACCACTTAAATGCACATTTTTTCCTATTTGTGCACAGGAACCAACAGTCGCCCAGGTATCCACCATGGTGCCTTCATCAACATATGCACCGATGTTTACATAAGATGGCATTAGCACCACATTTTTGCCAATAAAAGCACCTCTACGTGCAGCAGCAGGAGGTACCACACGGAAACCGCCCTCACGAAAATCACGGCTATTGTAGTCGGCGAATTTGGAAGGTACTTTGTCGTAGTAATTGGTGAAACCACCTTTTATGAAACTGTTATCTTCCAGCCTGAATGACAGCAACACGGCTTTTTTGAGCCATTGATGTGTAATCCATTCATCACCTATCTTTTCAGCGACGCGTAGCGAGCCATCATCGAGCTGTGAAAGCACATTGTTAACGGATTCTTTGAGTTGAGCATCTGCATTGCGGGGTGTGATTTCAGCACGACGTTCAAAGGCTTGTTCGATAATTTCTTGCAATTGATTCATAGTAGCTTCCAGTTAGGTTTAATTAAGTGTTGAAACGAATTTTACAATGCGTTTTGCAGCCTCGACGGTTTCGTCAACATTGGCTACCAGCGCGAGTCTTATGAAGTTTTCGCCAGGATTAACACCTCGGGTTGTACGTGCAAGATAGCTGCCTGGCAATACCTTAACATTATAGTCGCGATATAACGCTTGCGCGAAGGCAGTATCGGGGATTGGAGTGCGTACCCACAGATAAAAAGCTGCATTCGGCAATGAAACTGGTAACACAGGCTTGAGTATTGCCACCACCTTGGCGAATTTTTCAGTATACAGATGGCGATTCTCAGCCACATGCGTTTCATCACCCCATGCGGCAATGCTGGCAGCCTGTGTCGACGGGCCCATTGCAGAGCCATGATATGTACGGTACAGCGTGAACTTTTCAATCAGATCGGCATTCCCCGCGACGAACCCAGAGCGCATACCTGGCACATTGGAACGTTTTGACAAACTCGAGAATACAAGTAGGTTGCGGTAGTCACTGCGCCCAAGGTGGTGCGATGCTTGAAGTCCGCCTATCGGTGGTGTACTGAAATATATTTCTGAATAACACTCATCTGAAGCGATTACGAAGCCATACCGATCAGACATCTCAAATAAAATTTGCCATTCCTTCAGTGACATTACCCGTCCGGTTGGATTGCTTGGTGAGCAGACGTATATCAGTTGAGTTCGTTGCCAAACAGTTTCTGACAGTTGACTAAAGTTCAGTGAATAGTTGTCTTCATCTAGTGTGTTAAGGAAGCATGGAGTGGCACCTGCCAGTAAAGCGGCACCTTCGTATATCTGATAAAAAGGATTGGGGCAGACTACGACTGAATCATTCTTGCTACGATCAATTACCGTCTGGGCGAAGGCAAACAATGCCTCGCGGCTGCCATTTACCGGTAGTACCTGAGTCTTTGGATTTAAAGCAGAAGTTTCTTGATCCGGTTTAATGAGGCTATAACGGATAGTCAGCCAGTTGGCAATGATTTTGCGAAGCGCGTAGGTGCCAGTGGTTGTGGGATAATTCGCCAGGCCATCCAAATTGGCAATCAATGCTTCACGGATAAATGGTGGTGTAGCATGCTTCGGTTCGCCTATGGATAGACTGATGGCGCAATAGTCAGTGTTAGGCTGAACTTCGCTAAATAGTGCGGCGAGTTTCTGAAATGGGTAGGGCTGGAGTCTTTGTAGATCCGGATTCATTTTGTTTGTCTAAGGCGCAAAATCAACGCGCATTATAAAGGTGTAGCAAGTGTCATCAAAACAAAATGTTATGCCAATAGCCGGTATTATGAGTGGAGCACTGGTTTGGGGCTTAATCTGGTACCCATATCGTGTACTTCATGTTGCTGGCGTGTCTGGATCGATGGCTACAATGGTCAGCTATCTGCTGGCGTTGTTGTGCGGTGTATTTATGCTTGTCCGTGTCTGGCCAGAGCTAACCAAGGCCAGCTGGTGGGTGGCGGCGCTGGTTCTAAGCGCTGGATGGGCTAACTTCGGCTATGTGCTGGCTGTGCTTAACGGTGAAGTGATGCGCGTGCTGTTGTTGTTTTACCTGGCACCACTGTGGACTATTCTATTTTCCTACTGCTTGCTGGGTGAGCGGCTTAATCGCTATGGGTACATGATTATTGCGTTGTCTTTTTGTGGCGCAGTCATCATGTTGTGGAGACCCCAGCTCGGCATGCCACTACCACAAAACGTTTCCGAGTGGATGGGTTTGACAGCAGGTATGAGCTTTGCACTTTCGAATGTGGTGTCTCGTCGGGCAGAGCATTTGAGTATCATCGTAAAATCTAATAGTGTGTTGTTTGGTACTGTTTTGTTGACGGCCCCGTTTCTTTGGTGGCAAGGAGGGTTTACTAATCAGTTGATCGCGATAGAGCTGCAGTCTTGGTTGCTGCTTGTTTTGTTGGCTATTGTGTTGTTTTCCACCACTTTTGCTGTGCAGTACGGACTGTCCATATTACCTGCAAACCGGGTGATCATCCTGTTGTTGTTTGAATTGGTTTTTGCTGCTTTAGCGGCATATTTTCTGGCAGATGAATCGATGGGGTTGAGAGAATATGCCGGAGCAATATTGATCGTCTCAGCCAGTTTGTTGTCAGGACAGTTGCATGGGCCGGATAGAATAAAACAACAGGCTTGATGGTTGGAGTTGCTATGACAGCATGTCATATAGTCGACGTGCGAGCAAAACTACTTCCATGTGTATAATTTCAAGTGTCTCCCACTACGGCATCTTTCAGTATGAGTATTCACAATAAACCGTTGATGATTGGAACGCCACTAACTTCATCTGCCATCCGTGTCATGCTGTTAGGCAGCGGAGAATTAGGCAAAGAGGTCATCATTGCGTTGCAGCGCCTCGGAGTGGAAACGATTGCTGTGGATCGTTATGCGAATGCGCCAGGTCATCAGGTTGCGCATCGCTATCATGTCATTGATATGACGGATGGCGCGGCACTGCGTGCGCTGATAATTAAAGAAAAACCACATTTGATTGTGCCTGAAATAGAGGCAATAGCCACCGATCTGTTGGAGCAGATAGAGCAGGAGGGTTTGGCATGCATAATCCCTACTGCAAGGGCTGCGCGTTTAACCATGAACCGTGAAGGTATCCGCCGTTTGGCAGCAGAGACGCTAGGTTTGCCGACCTCGCCATACCATTTTGCCAATAGTCTCGTAGAGATGCGCGCCGCTATAGAGCATATCGGCTATCCGTGCGTTATCAAGCCAGTGATGTCATCTTCAGGAAAAGGACAATCCAAAGTGGACGGCCCAGAAGAGGTGGAATTTGCCTGGAATTATGCGGCTAGCGGTAGTCGGGTAGATCAAGGACGAGTTATTGTAGAAGGTGTTGTGAACTTTGAATATGAGATCACGCAACTCACTGTTCGAGCAGTTAACGCGGAAGGCAAAATTGAGACATATTTCTGTGAACCTATTGGGCATCTTCAGGTACAAGGCGACTATGTCGAGAGTTGGCAGCCTCAAGCCATGTCGCAAATGGCATTACAACGCTCACGTGAGATCGCAGGGAAAGTTACAGATAATCTTGGTGGTTTAGGTATCTTTGGTGTGGAGTTGTTCGTAAAAGGTGATGAAGTGTGGTTCAGTGAGGTCAGCCCACGTCCACACGACACAGGTATGGTGACAATGTGTTCGCAAATACAAAACGAATTTGAGTTACATGCACGCGCCATACTAGGCCTGCCTGTAAATACAGCGCTACGTGCACCGGGTGCCAGTGCTGTTATTTACGGGCAACATGAAGCAAAAAGTATTGCCTTCGAGGGGGTGGCAGAAGCACTACTGGTACCTGATAGTGAAGTGCGTCTGTTCGGAAAACCGGAATCTTTCACGCGTCGTCGTATGGGCGTAGCATTGGCTACCGGGAAAGATACTAATGAAGCACGAGACCGGGCAACCCTTGCGGCTAGCAAAGTTAAGCCAGTGAAACCTCAAAGCGAAGAATGATTACCGGAATAGTCCACGGCACTTTTTTGACCTCAGATTTGAGTAAATCACGCGCCTTCTATGAGGGAGTGTTGGGCTTGCAAGCGAATCCAACTCGTCCGAAGATGAGCTTTGAGGGAGTTTGGTACGACGTGGCAGACAATCAGCAGATTCATTTGATGTTATTGCCTGATCCGGAAGCCGGTTTACAACGTCCTACTCACGGTGGGCGGGATCGCCATATTGCCTTGACAGTGTCCGATATCAAGATATTGATAGCCCGATTAGAATTGGCAGGAGTGGCTTACTCTCTTAGCCAATCCGGTCGCTCAGCACTATTCTGCAGGGATCCGGATCAGAATGCACTGGAATTTATCGAGGTATAGCAACGATCCCGCTTAATCATCCCAGTCGGGATAGTTCGGAATCGATACAGTATCATTATCGTACACACCCTTCTCGGCTTGTGTATGGCATTTATCACAATAGCTTAACGACTTTACATCCTTGTTGTCCTTGATCATTTTTTCCGGAATATCATCATGTTTACGCTCGATATAGCGCAACTTGGTAATTCTCAAAGGAGCGGCATTTTCAGGTGTGGTTACGGCGATTTTGCGCGAGCGTTTGTAATAGGATTTGTCTGCAGCGTTTACCACTGCGTAATCATGAATAATACGCAACGTATCTACATCAATTTCAGCGTTGTCGCCAAAGTGATCGCGTAATGCTTCTGCATTAAGCAGTTTTTTCCAGGATCTGGCAGGTAGGAGCCCCGGTTGATAGGCAAAGTGGCAATCCTTGCACTCCTCCTGATATTGTTCGTTGTCAATTGGCTTAACTTCTTTGGTACGCCCAAAATCCAACAGCCATCCAATAAAACTTTCTTCAGCGTATACATAAGTGCTATTTATCAAAACTGCGCCAGTTAATATAACCATGATACTTGCTTTGTTTCGCATTATTTTACTCCGTTACCAAGTCAGTTTAACCGCGACACCCATGGCTATCCCGCCGACCATTCCTTTACCTGCATGTCCCTCGCCAGGTGCTTTGGATATTGCATACATTATGGCCAGCGCACCAGCCGTGCCAAACAAGGCGTGCAGATTATCTGGGTCGAATATGCCATCCTCAATGTGAAAATCATCCCAGTGCGATAGCAATCCCGAGGCCACTGTCGCAGCTGCCATAGCAGCTGTTGCTCTTCCAAATTTCGCATGCGCACTGGAATCCTGTGCATCGATTTCTGCAGGAGTTGCTGCTCTATCTTCAATTTCTGGAGGCTTTGGCGCGATGGTTGTAGCAATGGCTAAAGCCAATGTTCCCAACCCCAGATACTTGTGAGCATTGCTGCCAGTAAAAAATGGAGACTCAAATTTAGTTCTTGTAGGGGTGGAGATTTCACTTTGATTTTTGGATTCATTTAAAGCCAGCATGAACGATTGTGTTCCAGATGAAAATGATGGTGCCGTATAGGTTGTAGTCGGTAACTTTAGATTGAGTGTGGCTTCATCAGCATAGGTCGAAGCACTAAATGCTGCCAGGCAGAGAGTGAAGCCAATATTATGAAATTTGATTTTGGGGCACATTAATTAACTCCTAAAGTAGAGCAAGCTTGATATAAAAAGTTGATTGTAAGTTGAATGTGGAAGATGTTAGAAGCGATATTTGCGGAGTTAGTTTTTGATAGTGAGCAGGTAAGCGAGCACGTCCCCTTTTTCCTGTGGCGTACAAAGTCGATCCAGTACATCATTGCAATTGCGCTTAAACCATTTTTTGATTTTTTTCATTTTTGTGAAGCGTTCTGTGTTGGCAGAAGGGGCGAGTGGTTTAATAGGCTTGTCTGTTTTGGCATGCTTGCCTTGAGCAGTGGGATTATCCGTGTGGCAGGTTGAGCAACTCCAATCCTGACCATGTTTAGCCTGGTAGAAAATCTTGCCACGCTCTGCTGAAAAGCCCTGAAAACCTGGTTTGGATGATGCATTCTTTTCAAATAACGCCAACACTTCTTCAGGCGTTTCCGCTAATGCTGGTGATGAAAAAAAGCTTAATAAAACAGTAAAAAGTATAAGTGCTGAATGATCTAACTTGAACATGCAACGCCCCTTGTAAAAATTGTCATTGAGTGGAGCGGATAAAGTGAGAAAAGTTCATGTTCATAAAGAAACTTCAGGTTTTAAAAAACAATTTCGTTCAGTGTGGCATCGAAAATTGCAATACTCATCCCTGTTATTTAGAGCGCCGGGTTCATATAAATTTTATGTGTCATATCGATTTGTTCAATCACCTCATCAGATAATAATATCTCGGCACTATCCAGATTCTCTTTCAACTGTTTCAAACTGGTCGCGCCGAGTATCACGCTGCTGGTGAACCAGCGTGTACGTGCGAAAGCCAATGCCATCTGAGCTGGATTCAAATTAAATTCATGGGCAATGCGTGCATATTCTTTGCTTGCTGTGGGCACGTTTGGTTTTGCATAGCGCTGTCCAAAACCTGGAAAAAGTGTGATGCGTCCTTTTGCATTTGGCTCATTGATGTACTTCCCTGACAAATGTCCAAAGGCCAGTGGACTATATGCCAACAAACCGACTTTGGCGTGTCGACAAACTTCCGCAAGCCCAGATTCGAAACTGCGGTTCATCAAATGATAAGAGTTTTGCACCGATATAATTTTTGGTAAAGCTAATTTCTCTGCGCATCTTACAAATTCACTTACCCCCCATGGTGTTTCGTTGCTTAGACCGATGTGGCGAACCTTGCCTGCTTTGACTAAGTCTGCGAGCGCTTCCAGCTGATTCATGATCGGTTCTGCATCATGTTCTTGATTAATTTCATAGCTGCTTGCACCGAACATCGGTACATAGCGATCCGGCCAATGAATCTGGTATAGATCAACATAGTCAGTTCGCAGTCGTTTTAGACTGTCGTTGATGGCTGTTTCAAGATGTTCACGATTAACACGAGGGCCGTTTCGTATCCATGCGAATCCCCTTGAAGGCCCTGCGATTTTGGTGGCGATAATCAGTTTGTCGCGTTGCTGGTGCTTCAGCCAAGTGCCAACATAGCTTTCAGTTCGCCCTTGTGTTTCAGCGCATGGCGGTACAGGATAAATCTCGGCAGTGTCGATGAAGTTCACTCCGCGTGATATTGCCAGATCAAGTTGCGCGTGAGCTTCCGGCTCACTATTTTGTTCACCGAAAGTCATAGTGCCCAAGCTTAAAGCCGATACATGTAAATCGCTTTCACCTAATTGTCTGAGTTCCATATTTCCCTCACGCTGATTGTCTGCTAACCGATGTAATATTTTAGTCCAGATGCTTCATTTCTACAGACTTGTGGCGATTTCCTTCAGAGCCGCCAATGACAAATTTTCCAGTGGTAGGTGTTGAGCTTTGTCGAGATGAGCATAGTGCTTTGATGTGGCGCGGAAGTAGCTTGGGTCATAATGCAGGGTGAGTAGTTCTGCGACCATGTTGGTCAAATCTCCTGCCCTGATCTGTTTGCTCCAATACTCCAATTGCTTTGCCCCGTGAAAACGATGTAAAGGTTGCAGGTGTTCGATAAAAGTTTCCGGATTGTCGACATAGTGGCGGTAGTCTTCCAGCAGCCCGGCAACGCGAGTATCCAAAGGTGTTTCTAGTAGCAGACAGGCACTGTCATGCATGGCTGCAATCAGTGCAGGAGGCAGGGTGATAAG
>Ga0316187_10002672_pt1 | contig 15522 bp, 15 predicted proteins | sample CroRivburrow1_MG_FD_204927 | JGI IMG/M metagenome (GOLD analysis project Ga0316187, IMG submission 204927) | Coastal sediment microbial communities from Maine, United States - Cross River worm burrow 1 | ecosystem: Environmental > Aquatic > Marine > Coastal > Sediment | place: USA: Maine... | reverse complement strand
CGACGACAATACGATGCGCCTCGTTCGGCGGCTGACGCTCGGCAAGAGTGACTACGGTCGGAAGGTCTTCAACAACATCTGGGGCACATTCTCGTTCGGACCCGACAACAGCATCTTCATCGGGACCTTCCGAGGCTACGTGCGAATATCCTCGGACCCCACGCTCGAAGAAAGCGGCGCGCTCGATGACGCGCCGCTTCTTTCAGAGACGAGCGTGGGCCAAGACGACTAGAGCGGCTCGAATGCGAACTTCTGTCCGCCGCCAGCGGCTTCGGCCATCGCCCCCTTGAGCGGCAGCACCATGATGAGGACGCCGTCCTTGTACTTCGACGCTGCCGCGGCACCTTTCTTTCCGCCGACCGCCGTCGCAGCCGCGCTTCCCTCGAAGCGACCTTCCTTGAATCGCTCGAGCGCCTTCTTATTCTGGAACAGAATCACCTCGGCGTAGGTTTGTCCGCCGACCTGCGCACCGACCGTCGTTTGCGTCATCTTCGCGCGGCCGATGAGCTTGCCCTTTTTGTAGACCTCACCTGCCCCGTGGGAGGCGCCGACGATAAATCCGCCCTTCCCAACTTCCGGGAAAATCGCGTAGCCGTAGGCCTTTTTCAGAGTCGAGTTGAAGGTGTCGTCCTGCTCCTGCCAGACCTTCCTGACTTCCTTCACCTCCTGGCTGATGTCCGAGTCGGACTTCCGCTTGGCGGAGGCGGGCGGGGCCGTGCAGAGCAACAAGGCGGGCACGAGCACACTTAGACGAAGTAGTTGGATCATCGATTTCTCCTCGCAAAGGGTTAGCGCGGGTCCGGGAGTCTGCAAGCGCCGGCAATCTAGCCCATGCAATTCCCGCTTTCGCACGCGAGGCGTCGCTCGCATTTCGTCGTCTTCCCACGACGATTCGTCGCATGGGAATGGACAGGGGGTGACGGTCCTCGTACCGTGCTCCATAGGTTGACGGGCATGTTCGACAAGCGATTTCTCGCGGATGACGTCCGGGCCGGCGTGGTCGTGTTCCTCGTCGCGCTGCCCCTCTGCTTGGGGATCGCGCTCGCGTCCAACGCTCCCTTGTTCAGCGGGCTCATCGCCGGCATCGTCGGCGGCCTGGTCGTGACTGTGTTCAGCGGCTCTCGCCTCGGCGTGAGCGGCCCCGCCGCAGGCCTTGCCGTGATGGTCGCCGCGGGCATCGAGCAACTCGGGCTCGAGACCTATCTGCTGGTCGTCGTCTTCTGCGGCGTGGTCCAACTCGTTGCGGGCTTCTTGAAGGCTGGGGTCATCGCCCACTACTTCCCCTCGAGTGTCATCAAGGGGATGCTCGCCGGCATCGGGATCATTCTGATCCTCAAGCAGATTCCCCACGCTCTCGGTTACGACCATTCCTGGGAGGGTGAGCTCGAGTTTTTTCAGCGCGACGGGCACAACACGTTCAGCGAGATTTTGTTCGCGCTCGAGGCACTGAGCCCCGGCGCCATCATCGTGACCGTGGCGTCTTTGGCTATCTTGCTCGCGTGGCAGCATCCGGCCGTGAAGGACCGCGCCTTTGCCAAAGCGCTTCCCGCTCCCCTGCTCGTTGTCCTCTTGGGTATCGGCCTCAACGCCCTCCTCGGGCGAATCGCCAACGGCTTCAGCATCTCCTCCGAGCACCTGGTGGCAGTTCCGGTGTCTTCGTCGATTGGCGAGTTCTTCTCGAATTTCCGCCGCCCCGACTTTTCACAAATCACGAATCCCGCCGTCTACACCACCGGCCTCGCCCTGGCCCTCGTGGCCAGCATCGAGACCCTTCTCTCCGTCGAGGCGACCGACAACCTCGATCCCGAGAAACGCGTGACGCCTACGAACAAGGAGCTCAAGGCCCAGGGCATTGGGAATATCGTCTCAGGCCTCCTCGGTGGGATCCCGCTCACTCAGGTCATCGTACGAAGCTCAGCGAACGTCGTTGCCGGGGGTCAGACCCGGCTGGCTTCCTTCATCCATGGTGTCCTTCTGCTCATCTGCGTCGCGTTCATACCGGAGCTTCTGAATGAGATTCCGCTCGCGAGCCTCGCAGCCATCCTCTTGGTCATTGGCTACCGACTTGCGAGGATTTCTCTCTTTCGACAGATGTGGGCCGAAGGGGTGTGGCAGTTCCTTCCGTTCATCGTGACGATCCTCGGGCTCGTGTTCACCGATCTTCTGACCGGCATCATGCTGGGCATGGTCGTCGCCTTCTTCGAGATCCTCATCTACAACTATCAGCTGAATTTCTACCGTGAGCAGAGCGACGATGGATCGATGAAGATTCGTCTCACGGAGCACATGACATTCCTCAACAAGGCGGCCCTCAAGCGGATCCTTCGAGAGGTACCCAAGAACTGCACACTCACCATCGATATGACCCGCACGAGAATCCTCGACCACGACGTCCGCGAAGTCATCCAGGACTTCGCGACACATGCAGCCGCAGACGGGGTCACGCTTCGGGTTGAAGGCGAGGGCGAGCCGAAGGTTGCGCTCATGGGGATGAGCTCGCCGCCCCACTAGCCGCCCGCCGTTCACGGCTCTGGTCATCGGACGATTCTTCCGGCAGGATGGCTGCGCAGTGACCGACCCACGTGATCGACCAATGAACCTCGCTCCGGCGAGCGTGATGGACTACCGGGAGCTCGCTCGGCGAAAGCTTCCGAGGCAGCTCTTCGACTACATCGATGGAGGCGCCTACGCCGAAAGCACGATGCGCGCGAATGTCGATGACCTTCGGCATATCCATCTCAGGCAGCGCATCTTGCGGGACGTCTCGGACATCGATCTCGGGGCGAACGTTCTCGGAGAACGCCTCTCACTTCCGATCGTCCTCGGGCCCGTTGGACTCGCCGGGATGTTTGCCCGACGTGGCGAGGTGCTGGCCGCCAAAGCTGCCGAGCAGGAAGGTGTACGGTTCTGCGAGTCCACCGTTTCCATCTGTTCCATCGAAGAAGTGCAGGCGGCCACCAACGTGCCCTTCTGGTTCCAGCTCTATGTCATGCGCGACCGCGGATACGCCGAGGACCTGATGCGACGCGCCCGCGAGGCAGGTTGCTCGACGCTCGTTCTCACCGTGGATTTGGCGGTCGTTGGTGCGCGCTATCGGGATACGCGGAACGGGATGATGGACACGATCTCCGGCGCGAAGAAGCTCCTGCGCGGCTGGGACATCGTCTCGCATTTCGCCTGGGTCACCGACGTCGCCATCCGTGGCAAGCCCCTCACATTCGGAAATCTCGAGGCGGCCGTGCCGGGTGCACGAAGCCCGGCAGGGTTCAAGGATTGGGTCGACGGTCAGTTCGACCCGAGCGTCACTTGGGACGACCTCGCATGGGTTCGCAAACACTGGGACGGCAAGCTGGTCCTCAAGGGCATTCTCGACGTGGACGACGCGAGACGGGCGGCGCAAGTCGGCGCCGACGCAATCGTGGTGTCGAACCACGGAGGCAGACAGCTCGATGATGTCCGTTCGACCGCCTCGGCACTCCCGCCGATTGCAGCGGCCGTCGGCGACCATCTCGAAGTTCTAGTCGACGGAGGAATTCGAAGTGGTCTCGACGTCGTGAAAATGCTCGCTCTCGGCGCCAAGGCTTGCCTGCTTGGACGTGCATGGACGTACGCCGTCGCGGGCGGCGGCCAAGAGGGCGTGGCCCATGCGATTCGCATCATCCGCGAGGAGATGAACGTGGCCATGGCACTGACCGGCAAGCGTTGCCTCGCGGACCTCGGACCCGACGTGCTCGATCGCTGACGCCCGCTAGAGCGAGTTGGCCGGGCGGACCAGCACCGTGCCCCAGAGCATCGAACAATCATCCTCAGCCCGGTTTGCGGGGGAGTCGGCTTCCGCCTCGCCAAAGCTTCGCAGCACAGTCATGGCTCGGGGGGATGCCGCTCGCTTCACCGCTTCGAACAAGCGAGTTCTATACGCGTCCTCCGCCCCGTCGAGGATGTTCGAAAGCGTGAACCCGTCGAAGCTGCCCGGCTCCTGGCTCTCGAGAAACGAGGCGGCGTCCGAATGGACCAATTGGATTCGACTGGCGTCGGCAGTCACTGGATCGTGATCGAGTTCTCCGAGTAGTAGCGAGCGCGCAAAGCGATTTGTCTGGTTCGGGTGCCTTGCAAAGCAGCGCTCCATGCGACCCCTCATTACCTTCCCGAGATGTCTCGGAAGAAAATCGAGAAACCGAGGCGAGTACACCGAGCGGAGTGCGGTGATCGAGAACAAGCCATCGAGGGCGGTCCGGAAGCGCCAGGTATTCAGATCGCGATTCCAGACCTCCATCTGCTCCTCGGGGTCGCTCAGTTCGACGAAGGCCCGCACGCGCGAAGGCCACCAACCGGCGAGGGGAGCGAAGAAGCGCATGAAGTCCATCACTCGCTCGGCTCGGCCGCGAAAGCCGGGGTCTCCGTCGATGCGACGCGACGCGTACTCCAGTTGAACCGGGTTGATGTCGATGGCGACCACCTCGTGATGCGGAGCCAGCCTCATCGCCGTGCAGCCCGCGGAGGCGATGCAGAGAATGCGGCTGCCAGGCTCGAACACGTCGAGCTCGATCGACGTATCCTCGTACATCCGCCCGAATAAAACCTGGCGTGGCCCGACGCGTGCGTCGAGGCGACCCCGCTCCCAGATCGTGACGGCCGAGCTCATGGAGTCGGTCCGGCAGGCACGCTCGCTGCGACCCATGCCAGCACGAGAAACGCGAAATTCTTCACCAACATTCCGCGCGGATCGTGAATCAGATGTCGCGACCAGATCCATCCGTTGGCGTTCAACGACACGAGCAGCACCGTTTGCGCGAGGGCGCAAAGGAAGGGCTCGATTCCGGTCAAGACCCACAGGCCGATCGTCACTTCGACGGCCCCGAGGGTAAGTAGAAAAGGAACACCGAAACGCTCGCCGTAGCGCGGCACTGCTTTCACGACCTCGAACTCACGAGGCTCACCGCGCAACAACTTGCACCAAAGACCTTCGTACAACCATACGCCGGCCACAGCGACTCGTATCAACCAATAGGGCGGCATGAGCTCTGGCATGGCCTGGCTTTCAGCCGAGCTCGGCCCTGCGGCGCATCGAGCGCAGCAGGAATCGGTGGAAGATGTGGCAGACGAAGCTTTCGAGAGGTTTCCAAAACCAGCGAGGCCACTTCTTGCTGACGTAGTTGGTTTCGATGCTGACTTCGGTGCCGCTCGGGACCGCGCGAAGCCGGTAGCGTCCGCCCGACAGGCGCATCGAGCCACCCACGGCGAGTTCCTGCTCCACGACCTCGAATTCGTAGAGCGTCGGCTCTTCGATTCGCGTTGCACGCTTCACTAAATGCCCGCCTTCATAGAGGCACAAGGCTTCCCCGCCGACCGACGACTTGTCGCCCTCGGTTCGAATCGGAACCGGAAGGAGCAGCCGCAGATAGAACGGCGGGCGCACCTCGACTTCCTCGTAAAACATGAGGCTTCGCCACGAACTCTGGGGAGTTGCGCCGAACTTCATGCTGGTGATGACGATTGATCGCTCGGTGGCCGAGCTCTCATTATCAGCGACGTTGTCGGAAGGGAGCAGGTCCGTGTCTAACGGCATGGTCCCGTGGCTTATCGCACCGAGACGAGCTCGACAACCTGACTTCTCGAAATCTCACTCTTCCCAGACGACGCGTTGCCCGGCGCCGTACCAGCCCTCGCTCATCGGCGCGTAGTTGTCTTCGATCGTGGTGCGTTTGATTTTCATTGTCGGTGTCAGAAAACCGTTTTCAATAGCCCACGGGTCCTTGACGACGACGAGGAACTGGAGCCGCTCGAAGGCCTCCACTTCCTCGTTCACCGACTTGAGCAGGCCGTTCATTTCCGCTCCGAAACGCTCCCGCTCGGCTGGGTCGCGCAGCTTGGGTCGTAGCTCTTCGGCAGGAAGAATCAGCGCGTAAGGCTGCGGATTGCCAGAGCCCGTGACGCAACAGAGCTCTACCTCGGAGTGGTTGTTCAAGAGGTTTTCGATCGGGGCAGGGGCCACGTACTTGCCCTTGCTCGTCTTGAAGAGCTCTTTCACCCGGCCTGTGATCTTGAGCCGGCCCTGCTCGTCTCGCTCTCCGCGGTCGCCGGTCCTGAAGTAGCCGTCTTCCGTGAAGGACTCGGCGGTCATTTCGGGCTGCTTGAAATAGCCCATCATTGCCCCAGGGGACTTGATCAGGATCTCCCCTTCGTCGCTGATCTTGACCTCGACGCCAGGCATGGGGCTGCCCACGTAGCCGGCGCGAGCTTGTCCCGGCATCGTGGCATGCGAGTACGCGAAATCCTCGCTCATCCCATAGCCCTCGAGCAGTTCGAGGCCGAGATCCCGGTACCATTGAATCAGATCAGGCGGAATCGGGGCCGAGCCGCTGGCTGCAAGCCGGACGTTCTGAAGGCCGAGGCCGGTGAGGATCTTCTTTTTGACCACTCGGTTGAGAAGCGGAATGCGGATCAGCCGCGCGAGCTTCTCGGGCGGCATTTTCTGAAACACGCCGAGCTGGAACTTCAGCCAGAGGCGAGGCACGGAAACGAAGATCGTCGGCTGGGCCCGATTGAGGTCGGCGACGAACGTGTTGAGCGACTCGGCGAAGAAGAGCTGCATGCCGCTACGAAGGCTCTGTGTCTCGACACAGAAGCGCTCGAACACGTGAGCAAGAGGCAGATAGGACAACATGCGATCTTCTGGCGTCGCATGGAAGACGTGCTCTGCTCCCTCGACCGACTTCGCGATCGCTTCGAAGCTGTGCATGACCCCTTTCGGTCGGCCGGTGCTTCCCGACGTGTACACGATGATGGCGGGCTCTTCTGGCTTTCTCCGTGGAGTGCCCTGGAGTGGCTCCGTCTTGTCGACGATGGAGTCCCACTGCTCGTAGTCGTTCGGTGGGGCGAGCGGTAGGGAGATGCAGGGCATCTCTTTCGGGATCCCCTTCTGAATCTCACTCCAGCCGTCGAGCTTCCCGACGAAGAGCAGCTTCGACTCGCTGTGGTCGAGGATGTACTCGATCGTGTCAGCGTTCAGGGTCGGGTAGAGCGCTACGCTCACATGTCCCGCCATCCAGATGGCGAGGTCGGCCAAGATGAAGTGCGCGCAGTTTTTCGAGATCAAGCCGATCTGGGTCCCGGGTTCTAGGCCGAGCGATTGTAGGTGGGCCGCCATCCGTCGGACTTGGTCCATCGCTTGCGCCCAGGTGTAGGTCTCCACTTTCCCGTCACCGACCGGCTGCGTCATCCAGACGCGATCGGGCATCGTCTTTTCCCAGTGGTATGCATCGTCCAGTGTGAGTCGAAGCTCGGCCATGAATCACTCCTCGTATCGCGCGTTTCGAAGGGGGGCAGCATACACCTTCCGCCGACGTTCGGGGGCCCGCTCCGTGGAAAAAAATGAGGAGCGGGGATGTGAGCGGCGCCTCTTCCTCGGCTAGTATCCGCTCCATGCTCGATTTCTCAGGACGTGAAGCGCTCGTTACCGGTGGTACGGGGGCCCTTGGAACGGCCGTGGTGGGGCGGCTCCTCGCTGCGGGCGCCACGGTGCACGTCCCGGTCTACATTCCCGAGGAGCTCGAGGGCTTTTCCCATCGAGATCACGATGCCGTCCGAATCCACGAGGGACTCGACCTCGCGCTCGAGAGCGATGTGGCTCGTCTCTACGGCGCAATTAATTCGCTCTATGCGAGCATTCACATCGCGGGAGGATTCGCGATGGGCCCCATCGAGGAGACGAGCCTCGAAACCTGGAATCACCTGATTCGGATGAACGCGACCACCAGCTTTCTGTGCAGTCGGGAGGCGGTGCGTGCATTGGACGGCCGAGAGGGCCGAATCGTGAATGTTGCGGCTCGACCGGTCCTCGTCCCCACTGCGCAGATGAGCGCATACGCCGCTTCCAAGGCTGCCGTCGCAGCCATGACGCTTTCGCTCTCAGAGGAGCTCGCAGAGCAAGGAGTGTGGGTGAACGCAGTCGTCCCGAGCATCATCGACACGCCTGTAAATCGAGCAGCCATGCCCGGCGCGGAACACGCAGCGTGGCCAAAGCCCGAGGAGATCGGCGAGACCATTGTCTTCCTCGCCTCGCCGCAGAACCAGGCCACTCGCGGCGCGCTCGTTCCGGTATACGGCCAGAGCTAAGTGGTTTAGGGTCGAGTCATGAAGTACGCGCACCTCGGTACGACGGGCGTCAAGGTCTCGAAGATTTGTCTCGGATGCATGAGCTACGGAACGTCAGAGTGGCGTCCGTGGGTGCATGATGCGGAGGCATCCGCTCCCTTTTTCAAGCGCGCCATCGAGGCAGGCGTCAATTTCTTCGACACCGCGGACATGTACTCACTCGGAGCGAGCGAAGAGGTCACAGGACGTTGGCTCCGCGAGTATGGAAACCTCGACGAGATCGTCGTCGCCACGAAGGTCTTCTTCCCGATGAGCGACCGTCCCAATATGGGTGGCCTCTCCCGTAAGCACATTCAACAGGCGTGCGAGGACAGCCTCCGCCGGCTCGGTGTCGACACGATCGACCTCTACCAGATTCACCGCCTCGACCCCGAAACGCCGATGGAAGAGATGCTCGCGGCGCTCGATCATCTCGTGACGCAGGGAAAGGTCCGCTACATCGGCGCGAGCTCGATGTACGCCTGGCAATTTCAGCGGCTGCTCTCGCTTTCTGAGCAAAATGGCTGGGCTCGTTTTGTGTCGATGCAGAACCACTACAACCTCGTCTATCGCGAAGAGGAGCGCGAGATGCTGCCTCTTTGCGAAGACCAGGGAGTCGCGGTGATTCCTTGGTCTCCGCTCGCGAGGGGCATGCTTGCCGGCACGCGCAGCAAGCTCGGAGATAGCTCCACCAGCCGCTCCTCGAGCGATGGGCTCGACCAGATCCTCTACGACCAGCCCTCGGACTGGGAGGTCGTCGAGGCCGTGAAGAGCGTCGCCGCAGAGCGTGGCGAGCCCGCGGCGCGAGTCGCACTGGCCTGGCTCATGTCGAGGCCCGCCGTGACGGCTCCAATCGTCGGCGCGACCAAGCTAAGACACCTGGACGACGCGATTGCTGCGGTCGAGCTCGAGCTCAGCGCCGAGGAAATCGCTGCTCTCGAGGCGCCGTACAAGGCACACCCGGTCAAGGGGCTGGCGGCGCCCAAGAGCTGAAGCCGCTATCCATCCTCGAGCTCCGATCGGAGACTTCGGACCATCAGTCGCTCGTAGAGCCTCGGCGCAAGGCTCGATAGGAGAGCGCTGGTCTTTCCAACCGGCGTTAGGACGAGTCGCCGACGGCCTGCTCGAGCCGCCTTCAGCACCGCGATCGCCACCTCGTCCGGGCTGCCGAGCTTCCCGACCTTCGAGCGAGGTCGGGCGACGCGCTTGCCGTCGCCTCCAAGCGTGGTCGCTTCGAGACCTGATTCTACGAACGAGGGGCACACCATGAGCACGCCCACGCCATCCGCCGCGACCTCCGCTGCGAGACTCTCGAAGAGTCCGTGCATCGCGTGCTTCGAAGCGGCGTACCCGCTTCGCCCGTAGAGCGGCGCCAGCCCAGCGATGCTCGACACCGCGATGATGAGACCTTTCTGCTCCAGGAGATCCTTCAGGCAGGCCTGCGTGCAGTGCAGCGCGCCGAACAGATTCACCTCCATCACCCGACGGAACACCTCCGGTCGCGTCTCGGAGAACCCGCTTCGGTGAACGATCCCTGCGTTGTTGATCAGGACGTCGATCCGCCCGAACGCCTCACGCACCGCCGACATCGTCTCCAGCACCTGGTCTCGGTCCGTGATGTCGCACGCTAGGCCGATGGCTTCGACGCCTGCCTCTCGGAGTTCGCTGCAAGCCTCGTCGAGCGGGCTCGAGCTGAGGTCAATGAGGGCGAGCTTCGCACCTTCTGCACCGAACACGCGCGCGAGTGCCCGGCCAATCCCGCCTGCGCCCCCGGTGATGATCACCGCGCGTCCGTCGAATTCACGACCCAAGTAGACCTCGGGCGCGCGCGTACCGCTCGAAGGCTTCGCGGCTGCTTAGCGCCGGGACGTACCCGAACTCTTCCTTGAGCCTCCGGTTCGAGAGGACCGGGCGATAGCGCAAGAACTTCACGCGCTCCGGCCCGTTCTCGGTGAGGCCCAGGGTCTTGAGCGTCCAGAGAAGACCCTTCACGAGGCCAGCCGGCAGCGGAACGTACGGCTTGTCGAGCATCTTCGCGATTTCCCTTGGCGTGAGCGCACCGTCCCCCGCCTGGTTGTACACGCCGACCTGATCTGAGAACACCGCGTCCACCAGGCACGCAACCAAGTCCTGGTCCCAAATGAAGACGAACGGTGAGGCCGAGCCCATGATGCCGAGGATCACGGGTTTCTCGAATAGGTCCGTCACCGGGCTGTGGACGTCCTCCCCGACGATCGTGCCGGGCCGAAACACGATCTGGCGAAGCTCCGGTCGCTCCTCACGCCACTTGGCGAGCATTTCCTCGACGATCCGTTTGTGCTTGGAATACTCGAATTCGTCGTTCCCGCGAAGCGGATCGTCCTCGTCGAGCCAGTCGGGATTGTCGGGGTGATAGCCGTAGGCCGCCCCGCTCGACGTCACGATCAGACGTTTGGCCGCCACGGCCTCGCAAGCTTCGAGGACGTTCTTGGTGCCGAGGACGTCGACACGGTACGCGAGATCTTTCGGTGCTCCTTTCGGTGCTCGTACGATCGACGCGAGGTGAATCACGCTGTCGATGCCGTGGCGCCGGAACAGATCTCTCAGCGCCGGGTCGCAGATGTCCCCATGCTCGTACGTCACCCCCTCGATGCGTTCGGCGAGGGTGGTTTCGGTCCAATCGAGCGCGACGATCGCCGACAACTCACTCGCGCGTTCGGCGAGTGCCGCGACGCAGAGGCGGCCTACGTATCCGGCTGCCCCGGTCACCAAGACCGCGGGGCCAGCGCCCATTAGGCGCCCGGCTCCTGGTGCATGGCCTTGAACTCCTGAAGCCCTGGGGCGAACAGATGCATGTTCGGGTCGACGTCGACGTGAATCACAGAGGGCTTGCCCGACTCGATGCAGCGATGAAGCGCGGGCTCCAGCTCTGCAGGGTCGGCCACTCGCTCGCCGTGGCACCCCATGGCGATCGCGACTTTGTCGAACTGGATCTCTTCGAAGTCGGCGTTGATCGTCCCTTGCTGATCGGTGCCGATCGCCGGGCGTAGCATCTGCAGACCGATCGTCTGCGTCAGCTTCACCATGCCCCACTGCTTGTCGCACAGGACGAGGTAGATGACCGGGAGCTGGTTCCGCAGTGCGGTTTCGAGCTCCTGCATGTGAAAGCCCATCGCACCGTCGCCGATGATGCAAACCACCTTCGCGTCCGGACGCGCGATCTGCCCGCCGAGCGCCTGCGAGACCCCGGCGCCGAGCATCCCGAGCTTGAAAGTCGAAAGAAGCGCATCGGGGCGATTGATGTCCGAGAAGAAACTCGCCCAAACCGTCGCGTTGCCGCCATCGAATACGTAGACCGCATCATCCCCGAACACTTTCTGACAAACGTTCGGGACATGCGAGCTGTGCATCGGAATCGAGGTGTTCTGAAGCGCGGCGTCGAGCTGGGCGCGCACCTTGCCCTGGTCTTCCACGAGACTCGCCGTGCGCGCTCTGTTCGCTTGCAAGAGCTGGTCACCGATGGGGGCTGCTTTCAGCTCGTCTCCGAGTGCGGACAGAAATGCGTTCGCATCCGCGAGGATCGCGAGTTCTGTCGCCTTGTTGAGCCCGAGGATCTCGTCGTCGATGTCGACCTGAATCATCTTCTGTTCGCCCGGCTTCCCCCAGTACGGCGGCTTGCCCCACCAGTCGGTCTCGCCGAGCCTGCTACCGACGACCAGCACCACATCGGCCTCGCTGCGCGCCTTCTTGATCGGCTCCATCGCCCAGATAGGAAGGAGTTGTTCGTGATTGTCGGGTAGGGCGCCGCGGCCTGCCCAACTCGTCGTAACGGGCACGCCGAGCGCCTCGGCCACCTCTTTGAGCGCCGCAGAGCCATGCGCATGCAGAACCCCGCTGCCCGTGTGGATGTGGGCTCGTTCGGCGCTTCGAAGAATTTCGGCTGCGCGCGTCACCTGCTCGGCCGGAGGCTCGATGGGCGTGGTCCGCCTGTACTGCTCCGGCGGCCGAAGGTCGATGCCGTCCGCCTCGAAGACTCCGTTCATGATCGTTTCGGGGACGTCGAGGTGGACCACGCCTGGTCGCCCACTCCAACTGATACGCGCAGCGCGCCGGAAGAACTCCGGAAGTCGCTCGAACGACGGCACGGCTCCGCTCCACTTCGACATCGGCCGCGTGACGCCGGTTTGATTGAAGTACTGATAGGTGCCGCCGCGGTCGGGATATGCGATCGGGGTTCGTCGGCTCGACGTGATCACCAGAACGCGATTGCCTTCGCCGTTCTCGACCGCCACGCCCGGCAAGATGTTGGCGACGCCCGGTCCGTTCGAGGCCATGCAGACGCCGAGCTTGCCGGTGAGCCGAGCGTACGCGCCGGCCATGTGCGCCGCGCTGGTCTCGTGCCGCGGGGAAACCATTCGAATGCCGTGCTTCTCGAAGCTCGCGAAGAAGCCCATGTACGTGCCGTCGACGATGCCGAATACGACCTCGACTCCCTCGGCGGCAAGCATTCGTGCCAGCGCCTCTCCTCCGACCATCTGTGTCATCCGAGCCTCCTCGCGTGAGCGGACGACGACTCTACACCCCCCCGTTCAGCGTCAGAAAGCGAAACATTTGCGCGGATCGCCGCCCCAAACGGGAGACGAGCGGTCACCCTGCGAATGCCCGCTTCGGCTAGCGCCCCCATGGCCAAACGGACAAGCTCGGGGCTCCATGGAGCTTTGGAAAGAGTTCAGGTTCGAGGCCGCGCACCTGTTGCCGCACGTGCCGGACGGCCACAAGTGCAAGCGCCTCCACGGCCACTCGTACCGCGTCCGAATCTGCGTTGGAGGCGATCTCCACCCGGTCCTCGGTTGGGTGGTCGATTTCGCCGAGATCGCGGAGGCCTTCGAGCCGATCCGCAAGCAGCTCGACCACTACTACCTAAACGACATCGAGGGGCTCGAGAACCCCACGAGTGAGGTCCTCGCCCGCTGGATCTGGAGCCGGCTTGCCAAGACCCTCCCGATCCTCAGTCGGGTCGAGGTCGCCGAGACGTGCACTTCGGGCTGCGCCTACCGAGGCGAGTAACGCATGGCTCAGGGTCGCGATCGGAAGACGGTCGTCCTCCTCAGTATGGGATACGACAGCCTCAGCGTCTGGCACCAGCTCGGGCGCCCCGCTGCTTTGCACTTCGACCTCGGCGTCGCGTACACGGGCGCCGAGCGGCTTCGCTACGAACGAGCACGCCGTGACTTCCCTCAGCTCTTGCCGGTTCATGACCTCAGCTGGCTTGGTGAGCGCGAGCGAGAAGATGCCTGGATTCCTCTTCGCAACCTCGTGATGGCGGTACAGGCGGCGGCGCTCGGCTTCGACGACATCGTCATCGCCGCCCCATCAGACTGGGCGCCGGACAAGCGCCTCATGTTCACGTGGAGCACGTCCCTTGCGATGCGCATCGCCCAGCCCGGCCGCGGGTATCGGGTGCGGCGACCGTTCAGTCGATGGACCAAGGCGCGACTCATCGAGGCGACCCCGCCCGAGCTTCTCGAGCAGTTCGCGTACTCCTGCTATCGGGGCTCGGAGCCTGCCTGCGGCACGTGCCCGGCGTGCGGCCGCGCGATCATTGGGCACCTCGCGGCCGGCCGGGAGCCGCCGACGCCAGTGCCTCGAGGCTTGAGCTTTCGGGCCTTCACGGATCTGCGCCGGGGTGAACGAAGCGACTCGCGGACGCGGGAGGTGGCGACCATGCGTCCGGGCGAGTTCGTTTACCTCCCTGGGCGCGGTCTCGAGCTCCTTCGTGCATGGCGTGCCTATTGCGCACGGATCTGAGTCTGGCCTGAGCGCTGATCAAGTCTTGTCCAAGACAATGAGCGCATTGCGCCGATTCGCTTGGGCAAAGACCACCCAGCGAGGGCGATAGCCCCTCACGTCAACAATTACGTATGGACCGTCGACCGGTTCTGGGCCTTTTAAGGGGTGTGAGCCCGAAGGACACCTCGATGATCGATTTCGCGGAGGCGGCGTACGATCTCGGAGCGGAGCCGGACGAGTGGCTGCCCAAGCTCATCGAAGCCGGTCAAGCGTTTCTCGATCGCGGGCTCGGGGTGTTCGCCGTGACCTGCCAGCGTCCTCGGCAACCTGGCCCCCTCGCGATCGATCAGCTCTACGCGAGCGCCCCGGAGGCGGGCTTCCCAGCGCGGATGGCCGCTCTTCAAAAGAGCATCGACATGTCGCTTCTTTGGCCGGTGACTCGGCCTGGCCCCCCAAAGACGCTGAGCGAGGTATCGGGCGAGCACAGCCCCGCGATTTTTCGCGTCATCATGGATCACTTCCCGTTTGCCAAGGACGGACTCGGCATCAATGCCTTCGATCCGGACGGCCGTGGCATCTTCCTCATCTCCCCACTCCCGAAAGTCACGTCTCTCACTCCCAGAGCACGCGAACGCTGGCAGATGATCGCTGCCCACTTCGGTGCCGGCTATCGTCTGCGTCGCGCCGTCGAATCCGAATCAGCGAGCGGTGACGGCCACGCCAGCCTCCCTCATGGCGCCGAGATCATCATCGATCCGAGTGGCTTCCGTGTGACGGAAGCACTCGGCCCCGCCAAGTCGGCGAGTGCCCGCGAGGCCCTGCGCGAAGCTGCCCGTCAGGTCGACCTGGCGCGGGGGCCCATGCGGGATAGCGACCCGCAAGGCGCACTCGACCTCTGGAAGGCGCTCGTTCGCGGTCGATGGTCCACCGTCGATTGGTTCGACTCGGACGGGCGTCGCTACGTTCTCGGCATTCCGAACGCGCCGGGGCTCGATGATCCGCGCGGCCTCAGCGACCGCGAGCTCCAGGTCGTCTCCTACGTCTTCTACGGACTCACCAACAAGATGATCGCCTACCACCTTGGACTCTCGAAGGCGCGTGTTTCGGGCTTGCTCGCTTCTGCGATGCGCAAGCTCGGGGTCCAAGGACGCGCTCAGCTAGTCAAGCGACTCAAGGATTTCGAGGTCCTCATGAAGCCCTAGCACTCCATTCCTTGCCGGTTTTTTGCCCGACAGGATCCGTGGCCGGTACCACTCCTAGCGTGACCTCGCACCAGAAGTCTCGCCTGTGGAGGACCGCGTTCCTCTTCGTCGTCGCATTTGCGCTCACGAGCTGCTCGATCACTCGGATCAAGTGGCGGATCAAACGTGACAAGCCGATGGAGTCCGGCAAGTCCGCTTACATGGGCGCGCCGCTCCGATCGACGCAGACGTCTCGCCCACCAAACATCGTCATCCTGCTGACCGATGACCTCGGCAAGTACGAGGTGTCCACCTACGGCGCTGATCACATCGAGACTCCGAACATCGATCGCATCGGCGCAGAAGGTATCGTTTTCGAAGAGGGCTACGTCACATCCCCCACCTGTGCGCCTTCGCGCGCGGGGATCATGACCGGTCG
>Ga0316187_10002671_pt1 | contig 15524 bp, 18 predicted proteins | sample CroRivburrow1_MG_FD_204927 | JGI IMG/M metagenome (GOLD analysis project Ga0316187, IMG submission 204927) | Coastal sediment microbial communities from Maine, United States - Cross River worm burrow 1 | ecosystem: Environmental > Aquatic > Marine > Coastal > Sediment | place: USA: Maine... | reverse complement strand
TGCTGGCCCAGAGCGTATCGCCTCCATAGGCGGGAATGATCTGGCCATGCAGCAGGGTGATGGCGGGTGGCGCCGGTCTGAAGGTCATGTCCGTATGCCAGGCTTCGATTTTGCTCGGCGCTTCCGCGGTGCTCTCCAGTATCTGCACATCGGGTGCTTCAGGCACCGTCTGGTAGGCCGGATGCCCCTCCACCTGGCCGAACCTGCGCGCAAATGCCTGAAAATCCTCCGGCGAAATATCCTGGTCCCGGAAAAACAGCACCTGATGCGCCAGCAGCGTCTCCCGGATCTCGCCGAACAGATCGCTGGAGGCCGCCGCATCCGCCAGGGAGACATCTTTTACATAGGCGCCCAGGGCGCCCGCAGCTTTATCCACACGCAAAACGTGGCATCCTCATGAATCCGGTCGAGGCAGCAATTGTACCGACAATTGCCAGCCCGAAAACTGATGGAAACCATGACCGACGTTACACCAGCAGACGAGGAAGAGGCGGCATCAGGTGCAGGAGCCGCAGGTCAGGAGGCCGCGGCTGAACCGGCGCTCGAAGGCGCCATCCGCTTTGCCTACGATCTGAAACCGGCCACCAGTCAGGTGGCCGGTGACGACGTGCTCCAGCAGATCCGGGCCTGGCGGGAAATTCTCGTTCGTCTCGGCGGGGTGGGCCAGACACCCGAGCGCTATCATGGGCTCGGCTTCGGCAACCTTAGTGCCCGCGACCCGCAGCAACCCGAGGAATTCGTGATCACCGCCAGCCAGACGGGTGGCGTTCGACACCTCACGGATGAGGACCTGACCCGGGTGGTCGGCTGCAACCTGGACCGGTTCTGGGTCGACGCCGAAGGCCAGCAGCCACCCTCTTCGGAAACCCTCACCCACGCAATGATCTACGCCGCGGATTCACGCATCGAGTGGGTCTTTCATTGCCACAGCCCGGAGCTCTGGCAGGCAGCGGTGCCACTTGCCCTGCCCACCACGGCCCGGGACGTGGACTACGGCTCTCCGGAGATGGTGCTTGCGGTAGCGGAATTGATGGCCAGCCACCACTCACGCCCGCTGGTTTTCGCGACGCTTGGCCACGAAGACGGCATCTTCTCCTGCGGTGCGACGGCCCGGGATACGGGCGGGTTGCTGGTCTCCTATCTGGCCCGGGCGCTGCAGTTCCCGAGCGCGATCACTGATGACGAAGCGGCCGATTCAGACCTGCCGGATCAGGATGACTCATGAACCTGCCCAAGCCTGACAACGTGCCGCCGTCTGTCATCTGGGAAGACGGCGCTCTGAGACTCCTGGATCAGCGGGTGCTGCCGGTCGAGACCGCCTACCTGGACATCAACACCCTGGCTCAGGCGATCGAGGCGATCCGTACGCTGGCCGTTCGCGGCGCACCGGCGATCGGCATCGCCGCCGGCTATGCCCTGGCCCGGTCGATGCAGGCAGTCCCCGAGACAGCATTCCTGCAAACGCTGGAGGAAAACGCCGCGGCGCTCAAAGCCGCACGCCCCACCGCCGTGAATCTGGCCTGGGCCGTCGATCGATTGCTCGGTCGCGGCCGGCAGACGCCGACCTACTCAGCGCTTGCTGAGGAAGCAGTGGCCATCCATGCCGAAGATCGCCGTATCTGCCGGGCAATCGGGGAGGCGGGTCGGCATCTGATCACACCCGGCGCGCGCGTCCTGACACATTGCAACGCCGGCGCGCTCGCTGTCTCGGAGCTGGGGACAGCGACCGCCCCCCTGTATCTAAGCCATGCTGCCGGCGTGCCATTTTCTGTTTACGCCGATGAAACCCGGCCGCTGCTGCAGGGGGCCCGACTCACCGCCTGGGAGCTTTCCGCCGCCGGCATCGATGTCACCGTGCTCTGCGACAACGCGGCGGCAAGCCTATTCGCGGCGGGCGCCATCGATCTGGTGCTGGTAGGAACGGACCGGGTCACCGCCAACGGCGACGTGGTGAACAAAATCGGCACGCTCAACCTCGCCATACTCTGCCAGCACTACGACGTGCCCTTCTACGTCGCCTGCCCATCGTCCACCTTTGACCCACACACGGCGACGGGCGAGGCGGTGATTATCGAGCAGCGGGACGCCGCCGAAGTCCTGGGCCCGGCAACGGCACAGGTGCCGGCCTACAATCCGGCGTTCGACGTCACCCCGGCCAATCTGGTCACCGGCCTGATTACCGATCGAGGTCTGATCGAATCACCCGCTGAGGCAGACCTCAGCGGGATCTTCTCCTGACAGATCGCCGGCCGGCGTCAGTGCGTTGTCTGCGGGTAGATGTGCCGCGGTCGCTTGAACGGATTGATGAACGTGGAGTCCTTGCCGCAGAAACGTACCCGTGGGAAACCCATGTTCATGATTTCCCGCACCCGCGCTTTGCTGTCCTGACGCACGTCCACCATGATCAGGTAGCGGCCCGCTTCGATCTCCTCATGGAACGGCTCGAGCTTGTAGTTCTCCCGGGACAACCCGACCATGCCGCCCAGCCACGCTCCGAACAGGGCGGCGACCAGGGTGACGGCGAAGACTGAGAGCAGTGGCAGCGCGGCGCTGAAGTAGGCGACCAGTCCGGCGGCGAGCCCCACGGCCGCTCCGATCAATGCAAAGCGCTCGCCCGTGTGCACGATGTCCAGCTGCTGAATGGGTGTCGCCGAATGGATGTGGTGTCTGTACAGACCATCCTCGTCCTTCGCCACCACATGAAAGTTCCAGTCCCTGATACCCTCTTCGTGCAGGGTCTCGGAGATGGCACGGGTGGTCGGAAGGTCGTCGGCTATGTAGTAAAGCCTGCGCATGAATTCTCTCTCCCGAAAGTCGGCGCTCCTTCGAGTATACGCCCGCAAACAGTGGACGTTAGACTAGTTCGCTCTATGAAAAACCGTTGATAGGCAGCGCCGGAATCCTTCCGGGGGGCAGTAGAAAACGCGAGAAATAAATTGACTGAGGGAACGGACGAAACGTCCGGAGAACACCGAATCATGAAGGCTGCAGCCGAGAGCGGCCATCTGGTCACGCCTGTATCCATCGCCAGCGATCTGCGCGATCTCGGCATCAAACCAGGGATGCTCCTGAACGTGCACAGCGCCATGTCGAAGCTCGGCTTCGTGGTCGGCAGCGCGCAGACGGCAGTGGACGGACTCCTCGAAGCACTGGGACCGGCAGGTACGCTCATGATGCCCAGCCACTCCGCCCAGCTCTCTGATCCGGCCAACTGGCGCAACCCGCCCGCCCCTGAACAATGGTGGGACCAGATCCGATCTGAGATGCCCGCCTACGATCCGGCTCATACCCCGACCCGCAGCATGGGTGCGATTCCGGAACTGTTCCGGACCTATCCCGGCGTGCTGCGCAGCAATCACCCGCAGGTATCCCACGCCGCGTTCGGCCCGCTCGCTGCCGGGATTGTGGCCGAGCATCCACTCGAATGCCTGTTCGGAGACCCCTCTCCCATCGGCAAGCTCTATGCCCTGGATGGCTGGGTGCTGCTGCTCGGCGTCGGCCACGGCAACAACACTGTATTGCACCTGGCCGAAGACCGGGCCGAATTCGCCAGCAAGACCACCCACAGAGAAGGCGCACCCATCACCATCGATGGCGTCAGACGCTGGCAGCCGTTCCATCCGCTTGCGGTCAGCGACGACGACTTTCCGGCGATCGGCGAAGCCTTTGCAGCGACCGGTCAGGAGCGCACGGGCTCGGTCGGCGGCGCCAGTGCCCGCCTGATGCGCGCCCGGGCGGTTGTGGATTTTGCGACGGACTGGATCACGGCGAACCGGAAATGAGCCGCTACCGACCCCCCCGCCCCCGTTCCTCGCCTTACATCACCGAGGCCGGCTATCAGCGCTTGAACGAGGAGCTGAAATACCTGTGGAAGGAAAAACGGCCGGAGGTCACCCGCAAGGTCTCTGAAGCCGCGGCCCAGGGTGACAGATCCGAGAACGCCGAGTACATCTACGGCAAGAAGCAGCTGCGGGAGATCGACGCCCGGGTGCGCTTCCTGTCCAAGCGGCTGGACGAGCTCACGGTGGTGAGCCGACCGCCCGGCGAATCGGATCGGGTGTTCTTCGGCGCCTGGGTCGGCCTCGAAAACGAGGACGGCGAGTGCTTCCGCTACCGGCTGGTGGGGCCGGACGAGTTCGATGCGGCGCCCGACTACATCAGCATAGATTCGCCAATGGCCCGGGCACTCCTGAAGAAGCGGGTGGATGACGAGATCGCCATCGACCAGGGCGAGGAAACGAACACCTATTACGTGACGGAAATCGAGTACGAGGGTGCGACGGGTTAGCCGGCAAAGCCCGTACAACCCATGAACCCGTCACGAAGGACAAGCAGAATGAAATTCAGAGCACGTAATCTTACCAACAGCAGCGCTCTTGCCGGCGCTGCGCTGATCGGCACCGCCACCTTCCTCGTCGCCAGCACGCCGCTCGCCGAGGCCGCTCCGGACCAGGGCGCAAATGATCGTTTTCCCATCTCGGTCGAGGAAATGGATGCCCGTCGCGCGGAAGTGTTCGCTTCCGTGGACAGCAATGGTGATGGCCTGATCAGCATCGAGGAGTTCGCTGCAGCGGAGCTGCCGCGGCCACATCGAGGCGGCCACAAGCGGATGAGCCACCGGAGTGAGCGTGGCGAAGGCAGCGAAGGTCAGAGCGCCGAGCGCGCCGAACGTAGAGACGCAATGGATGAAAATCTGTTTCACGCCCTGGATAAGAACACCGACGGTGTCATCAGCCGGGAAGAGTTTTCGACTCAGGCGATGCGGGAAGCGCGAACGGACAGCATGAAATCGCACATGTTCGAGCGCGCGGATCAGGATGGCGATGGCTACCTCTCCCCGGACGAGTTTCCGCCCCGCCGTCTTGCCCAGCTCGATGCCAATGGCGACGGCGAGGTCACCCGGGACGAGTTGCCGGATCGTCGCGGCGAGGCGTCCTGGCATCGCAATCCCAGCTGAAGACCGTCCACAGTCTTGTCAGGAGCAAGCGGTCATGGTGTCGAGGAGCGCCCGGACGACAGCGTCCGGGCTGCTCTGGCGCGGGACGAAGCACTCCTGGCAGCCATTGCCGACGGCGATGGCAACGCCTTCGAGTCACTGGTTCGACTGCACCTCGACGCAATCCATGCCTACCTGTTTCGCCTCACCGGATCCAGAGCCGATGCGGAGGATCTGGCCCAGGAGACCTTTCTCAGAGTGTGGCAGAAAGCGGGCAACTACCAGAGCGGGCGCGTCAAGGTGACGACCTGGCTGCACACCATCGCCCACCGACTGGCCATAGACGGCTTCCGCAAGAAACGCGAACTCCCGGATTCGAAGGCGCCGGAGGTGATCGATCCTCAGGCAGATCCCGCGGCTCGCCAGGCGGCCAGCGAGCAGCAGCGCCTCCTGGACCAGGCGCTCAGCGCGCTGCCGGAACGACAGCGGGCGGCCATTCTGCTCTGCCAGGTGCAGGGATTCAGCAATGCCCAGGCCGCAGAGATACTCGGCGTCAAGGTCCGGGCACTGGAATCCCTGCTGGCCAGGGCGCGAAAAGCACTGCGTGAATCCCTGTCGCAACTCGGCGTGCTGATGGCGGAAACCGGTGGCGGAACTGGCGGGCGCATTTGAGACTATTATGGATACGAACATGGACCTCAGCACATTCAACGACCTACTCGACCGGCACGGCCCGGCACTCGACACCTGGCCGGAAGCGTTGAGGCGGGATGCCGAGGTGCTGCTGAGCACGTCATCGGAGGCAGCCGATGCCCTGGCGGATGCCCAGACACTCGCCAACCTGCTCGCCGCCATGCCGGATGCGCCAGCGCCGTCTCATCTCGCTGGCAGAATCCTTTCCAAAGCCACGGCGGCCGATACTGAGGATCCCTGGCAACGGCTGCTCGACTGGCTGGGTGGCAGGCTGTGGCGGCCGGTGCTGGCGGCCGGCCTGCCACTGGCATTCGGCTTTGCCGTGGGCATGGTCCAGCTGCCATCCGCTGAGGAAGACGCTTACCTCGCCGCGGACGTCGGCCTGATGGCCTTCTCTCCGACCTATGCGGAGCTGGCAGATGAAGAGTAAACGCGCCCTGGTGATCGCTCTGGTGGTCTCCATCGCCCTCAATCTGTTCGCGGCCGGCATTTTCCTCGGCAGAACGGCAGGCCCCAAGCCGGAGATGCGTCGCGTCGACCCGGTGTTCGGCATGCGCCGTCTGCTCGGAGAGCTGCCTGAGGAACGGGCCCAGGCTCTCGCCCCCCTGTACCGGGCATACTTCGCCGCCATGCGGCCGCGGTTCCGGGAGATCAGAGGGACACAGGAAGCCCTGCGCGCCGCCATGCTGACAGACCCGCTGGATGAAGCCGGCCTGCGCGCCGCCCTGGCGTCATTCGAAACTCAGCTGAGCCGTTCCCAACAGGCCGGCCAGAATGCGTTCGTCGCGCTGGCAGCGGAGCTCACTCTTGCAGAGCGTCGGCAGCTGGTCGAGAACATGAGCAGGCGCCCCGAGCGATTCCGACCGGGCGTGCAGAAACGATCCGGTCCAGAAGCGGGCCCATCGCCGGGTCCACGCCCACCCTATCATCACATTCCGCCGGAGCCGCCGCCCCAGTGACGGTCAGCGAAGCCCTAGCCGAGTTCATCGACCATACGCTGAAGGCCTACCCGGACCTTCGGGCGCCCTTCGATCCGGATTGGCGTTCCCCCTGCGAGATCGGCGAACCCTTCGAAACGGAACAGGGCCCAGTCATCGCCTGGCGACCACTGCGCCGGCACCCGGACACGGTGACGGAAGACTTCGCGCCGCTGGAACGGGCGCTGGAGGTGCCCATCCACCCGGATATCAAGGCGTACTACGGCGCTTACTGGGCCGCCGGTCTGGAAGCGGAGGCAGTGGACGGGCACGTCAGCCTGCTGTTTCCCTGGAACCCGGAGGATGTGGAACGATTGAACGAGAATCTGATCGGTCACGCCCTGAGCAAGAAGGTAGGTCGCAGAGGCGGTCGCGGCATGAGCGTCTTTTTCGCCTGCACGGAGCCGGAATCGGAACTGTTTCTCAGTGTGGACAACGATTCCGGCTCGGTGCTGCTGGAAAAGCCAGGCCATAAACCGATCCGTGAGGTTGCCGGCGATCTCGCCAGCTTCCTCGCCACCCTGGTACCGGCGCCCCCCGAGCTGCACCCCTGATCTGACCTTCCAATCCGTGATCCTTTTCCGGTCGCCGCCAGGCACATTCTGTAGCCTGTCCGGGATAAAGAGGGATACATCATGTCTGTCAGTTTTCTATCCGAAAACAGCACCATGCAGACCATCCGCGCTCGCGTAGCTTTCCACAGCCGTCAGCATGGATTCGACAAGCGGATGCAGCAGATCATCAGCTCGGAGGGCTCATTCGGAACGAGTGAGATCAGCGAGCTCTATGCGTTCTGGGGAGATCCGCTGTCAGCGGCGGACGAGCAGTTTCTGCGCAGCACGCTGGCGGAAGCCGCTGCAGCAGAAGGCCCGATCCTGCTGGCGGGTGCGAGTCTGCTTACCTTGATCCTCGGCGCCCTGTGCGACAAGGCGCCAGTCAAGGGCAAGCAGGTCTGGTGCCTGGAAAACGATCGGCACTGGGCCAACCTGATCCGTTCCTGGCTTACCGAATACCGCGTGAACGGCGCGCATGTGATCCAGTCGCCGCCAAAGCTGTTCGACAACTTCGTCTGGTACGGCGTGGACACCGGCCGGCTGGCGAAAACCTACCGGCTCGTCATCTGCGACGGTGCCCGATCCACGCCCAAGGGCGTCGTCGGCTGCATCGAGCGGCTGGGCGATCGGTTCGACACCCGCTTCACACTGCTGGCAAGGAACGTCAAGGACGCCAGCGTGCTGCGGGAGCTCAACGCCTGGGCGAAAGAGAACAAGGCGAAGTTTGCCCTCATCGACAAGCAGGAAGGCTTCATCAAGCTTTCCCGCAACGCGGTGTCGAGCGTGGCGGAGCAGAACATTCCCGGGGTCAAGGAAATCAGCACCCCGCCCAGTAAAGCCCCAGCCCGGAAAAAAGCCGGCCAGCCTGCCGCTGCAAAGTCGGCCGCCAGACGCCCTGCCAGCGGCGCCTGAACAGGCTGCAGCCAGCTCGAAGGCCTCCAGCCAGAGCACCTGACTGTCGCAGGCATCCGGCGGCTGGTGTTTAATACGCCGCCATGCAACAGCTCACCCTGGCACCCGCCTCCGCCCTAGCCGGCGAGGTCTCCATCCCCGGCTCGAAAAGCATTTCGAACCGCGCTCTGCTCCTGGCCGCGATGGCGAACGGCCGAACCCGGATCCAGAACCTGCTGGAAAGCGACGACACGCACCACATGCTGACTGCCCTCAACGCACTTGGTATCCAGGTGGCACGGGCGCACGGCGAGCACGTGGTCGATGGCGTGGCTGGGCCACTGGTGAACGGCGATCTCGACCTCAGCCTCGATCTGGGGCTGGCTGGGACGGCCTATCGCCCCCTGGCCGCAGCGCTCTGTGCAGGCTCCGGACGCTTCGTGCTCGATGGGGTGCCGCGTATGCGCGAGCGCCCGGTAGCTCCCCTGGTCGATGGGCTTCGCCAGCTGGGCGCTGAGATCGACTACCTCGGCGAAGAGGGCTTTCCACCCATTCGGGTTATTGGCACCGGCCTCAACGGCGGCGACGTTCGGATGCCAGGCGACATCTCCAGCCAGTTCCTCACCTCGCTGCTCATGGCGGCGCCGCTGGCTCGAGACACCGTTCGGGTAAAGATCGAGGGAGAGCAGGTCTCCAAGCCCTATCTGGCCATCACCGTGCACCTGATGGCCCAGTTCGGCGTCGAGGTCCAGCACGAGAACTATGAGCGCTTCGAGATCACCCCGGCCACTTACCGCTCTCCGGACACGCTGCTGGTGGAAGGCGATGCCTCCTCAGCCAGTTATTTTCTTGCCGCTGGCGCCATCGCCGGTGCTGGAGTCACCGTATTCGGCGTCGGGGAGGAGAGCGTTCAGGGCGATGTGGCCTTCGTCGATGTGCTCGAAACCATGGGCGCGGCGGTGGAACGGGGCCCGGCCAGCATCACCGTTCGCCCGGGGCCGCTCAAAGGTGTGGACCTGGACCTGAACGCCATTCCCGATGCAGCCATGACCGCCGCCGTGCTGGCGCTGTTCGCCGACGGTCCAACCACCATCCGCAACATCTACAACTGGCGGGTGAAAGAGACCGATCGGATCGCCGCCATGGCCACGGAACTTCGCAAGCTCGGCGCCACGGTGGTGGAAGGGCTGGATTTCATTTCCATCACGCCACCGCCGCGGATCCTCAGCGCGGCCATCGACACCTACGGCGACCACCGGATTGCCATGTGCTTCTCGCTGGCCTGCCTCGGCGGCGTGCCGATCACCATCAATGATCCGGATTGCGTGCAGAAGACCTTTCCGACCTACTTCGAGCGCTTCGAGTCCCTGCGCGCCGGCAGCCCGACTGCCGGCTGATCGGCCTTACCGAGCCTGGCCACTGTCGCTGGACCTCAGATCCGGGCGTAACTTGAGTCGTGGCTTAGCTGTTGAACCCGGCAGACTGCGCAGGGCAAGACCGAGCGCCTGGCGCCGACCCGCGTCATCCCCCTGCTGATTGCCGAGCAGGCGGTCGGCGAGTTCGGGCAACAGACCCGCAAGCAGCCTGAGACCAAGCGCGAGCGCTGCCACTCTCTGCTGGCTCAGAGCTTCGAGCTCCAGCAGACGGCCGGTACGGCCAGCAGCGCAGCCGTGGCAGATCAGCCGCCATTCGTCGCCGTGCACGCCGTCCGGCGTAGCAAGGATTCGTTCGTAGGCGAGATCCAGGGCCGCCTCGAACAGCGCCTTCTTGTCCCCAACGTAGTGATACAGCAGACGTTTGTTCATGCCAGCCGCAGCAGCGATGGCATCCACCCGGGCTCCGTCAAGGCCGGCAATGGCGAATTCGGGCAGCGCTGCAGCAAGCAGTCTGTCTACTTTAGTCTGCTTGTTCTGCTCCTCCTGCTTCTCGGGCCGTGTATTTATACCGCCTGCCAATGCAACACCTGGGGATGGAGTGAGGTAACCGAATAGTAACCAGATAGTTACTAACCTCGCAACCGGCGTCTTACGTTACGCGGCCTGATGCGAAAAGAACCACTGTGGACCAGCCCGAGCTGGCCTGCTCTGAGCGAAAAGTAACCATCTGGTTACTTTTCGCTCAGAGTCGAGCGGCTCAGCCCCTGCCCCTGGATTGAACCTCGCATTCAGCCAGAAACCAGATCTTGGGCACCGCTGAAATGGGGTAACCACTCAGTTACTAAACAGTCCGGACTGACTGGTTTCCAGATCCAGGAGGAAGCGCTTGCTGTCCAGGCCACCGCCAAATCCGGTGAGCGTGCCGTTGCTGCCAATGACTCGGTGGCAGGGAATGATGATCGGGATGGGGTTCGAGCCGTTCGCGCCGCCAACCGCCCGAACGGCCTTCGGGTTGCCGATCTGCTCTGCAATGTCCCGGTAACTGCGGGTTTCGCCATAGGGAATGTCGCGCAGCGCCTCGAGCACGGCGGACTGGAATGGCGTCGCGTCGGGCGCCAGCTGAATGTCAAAAATCTTTCTCTTTCCCGCGAAATACTCATCCAATTGGGCCTTCACCTTGCGGAAGGGCTCGTCGAACCGTTCCCAGTCCGTATCCGCACCCCGAGCCTTGTCGCCGCTCGAGAAACCGACCACTTTGAGGTTGAACTTGTCCCCTGCAAGCAGCAGGCGCCCGATGGGGCTGTCCATGTAGGAATAGAACATCACTATCTCCCTTTCTTCTGTGTCGCCTGCTGAGAAGCCGCAGCCGCCTTTTCTCTTCGCTCGCCCTCGATCCGCCAGAGAGCCATGACCGCATAAGATCGCCAGGGCCGCCAGGCGGCCGCGCGCTTTCTTGCGGCGCCGGGCGTCATATCCAGCACCTTGAGCACTACCCAGTCTGCATCCGGGAAGGCGTCCGGATCTCTGGCCACCCGCATGCCGACATACCCGGCCGTCCAGGGTCCGATCCCCGGCAGCGCCGTGAGTGCCTCCTCGAGCGTCGCTGGTTCGGCGCTTTCATCCAGCGTGACAGCCCCCTCGAGAACACCGCGGGCCAGGGCCCGAACGGCCTCGCCACGTTTGCCAGGCATGCCGATGGCGGACACATCCGCATCGACCAGCGCTTCCGGCGCTGGAAAGTCCCCGCCTCCGAACCGCTCACAGAGATCGACTGCCAGCTTTCGCGCCCGGGCCACGCTCACCTGCTGGCCGAGAATGGCGCGCACCGCAGTCTCGAATCCGTTCCAGGCCCCGGGCACCCGCAGGCCCGGATTACGGGTGAGGCATTCGGCCAGCAGGGGCTCCTCAGCAAGCACCGATTGAATCGCCGCCGGATCCGCATCGAGATCGAACACCCGCCGAACCCGGGCCAGCAGGTCGCCGAGATGGGCCACGCCCTGAGGCGGCACTTCCAGCTGCAGCCCGTCATCAACCCAGCGCACCCTGAGCCACCCTGCCGGCTCGCCATCGACGAACAGCGCCCGGCGATACTCGCCATCCACCACTTCTTCGAGCCCGGGCAGCGCTCTCGCCTGCAGAAAATCGAACACCCAGTCGACGTGATAGGGGCCACGGACCGGCAGGTGCAGCACGATGTCTTGGTCCGGCTCACCGGAACGCACCCGCCGGAGATCACGGGGCGAGCGGCCATAGGCCTCCTTCATCTCATCGTTGAACCGGCGGATGCTGCCGAACCCGGCCCGCATGGCCACCTCTGCCAGCGGCAGGGTGGAGCAATCGATGAGGCGCTTGGCAAGCTGGACCCGTCGAGTTCTTGCCAGGCTCTTCGGTGTGGCTCGAAGTGCATCCAGGAACAGCCGGTTCAGATGCCGGCCTGATATGCCGAGCTTCCCGGCCAGCGCTTCCACCGGGTTCGAATCGAGATACCCGGCATCGATCAGCCGCATCCCCCGCACCACCGTCTGGCTGGCCAGCGTCCACTCCGGCAGCCGCCGGGCGGTTTCCGGCCGGCAACGCAGACAGGGCCTGAAGCCCGCATCCTGCGCCGAGGCGGGCGACGGGAAGTAGCGGACGTTGTCCTCCGCCGGCATCCGGGCCGGACAAACCGGCCGGCAGTAGATGCCCGTGGTCAGCACGGCGATGTAGAAGCGTCCATCAAAGCGCGGATCACGCGCTTTTCTCGCCCGCTTGCAGACCTCTGGTTCTGGTAGCATCTTCGTTCACGCCTCCGTGAAACTTCTCGAAGCACTATAGCCCCGACGTGGCAGAATAACTCGCTGTAACCGGACATTGAAAACAGATCCAGAAACCGACACGCAAAGGGCCATCGTCGACGGCATCGAGGTCAGCCTGGACGAACCCTGCCAGCTTCTCCCCGTCGAGATTCCCAAACCCTGGGGCAGGGAAATCTGGTACACGGGGATCGAGGCCCGAGGCGAGTCCCGCGTGCGCGTGCCGGGCGTTGCCGACCTGCCACTCAGCACCTATCTGGCGCTCGCACCAGCACATCCGACACGCGGCCACACGCCCGTGCTGCTGAAAATCCTGGACCCGCTACCCACGCCCGTGCTCGGCGAGCTCTACCTGGAAGTGCACGAGACCAAACAGGAGGTCTACGTAGTAACCGCCGTGGATCCAGCGGCATGGCCGGATGGCCGGGGCCGGATCCGCTACGGCATCAATCAGACGCGCCGGCAGGAATTCGCCGACGACGATGCATTCAGAGCCGCATTCCTGGAAGCGCTCGGCGAGTACGAAGCCGTTCGCCGGGAAATCGACGCCGGCGTCAACGGGCTAGCTGAGCGGGAGGCGCAAGCCAGAGAAAACTGCCTGGCCTTCACGGACGAGCGTCGCCTGGGCATAGGCGACGTGATCCGCGTGCCCACGTGGCTGCCACACTCGCTGCAGCAGGGTGTGAGGGTGGTGGAATTTCAAACCCCGACCTACGAGCGATTCATTCTTTCCGCGAGCCAGAAAGTGCTGACCCAGGACCACTGGGATAGCGCCCACGCGGTCGCCAACATGCGCCTGGACACGCCCGAGGCGCCGGAACCGGACCCTGTCGGAGAGCACTGTGAGCGCATCGTCCGGTTCGAGGATTTCGGGGTATGGCAGGCGCGACTGAGCGACGGTGAACGCTTCAACCTGCCGGAAGACATCCCGTACGCGGTGTCTTTCTGCATCAGCGGTGCAGTCCACCTGGGCGGCCCGGGCAACGGTCTGCGCCTGCAGGCGGGAGAGGCAGCGCTGATCCCCGCTGCAGCCGTCGGCTTCGATATCCGGTCCGAGCCGGACTGCCTGCTGCTGCTGGCGGCGCCCGGCCTATGAGCGAAGCAGCAAGCCTCCCGGAAAGCAGGCTCAAGCGCGTCTGGCAGCGCCTGGCCCCGCTGCTGGTCGTCAACGTCTTCTACTTCGGCACGCTGATCTATCCGCTGCTGCGGATCTGGGAACTGCTGGCCGGTCGATTGCCAGGAACACCCGTGCTGATGGCGATCATGGTGGGCCCGTTGCTGGGTCGCCTCTCCTACGAGTTTTTTCCCGGCACCGCCAGCCGCTGGATATCTTCCGCTGCGCTCACCTGGCTCGGCATCTGCTTCATGGGCTTTCCTCTCGTGCTCGCCTTCGAGTTCCTGCACCTGCTGGTCCCGCTGACGCCATACACCTGGGGACTGATCCTGGCCGGCGGGCTCGCCGCCATCGGCATCGGCGCCTTCGTCAACGCCCAGCAGGTTGCAGTGAATGAGATTCGCATCCGCGCCGCCGAGGCGCCGGCCGGGCTGCGCCTGGCTCAGATCAGCGACGTCCACGTGGGTTCCCGCAGCGGTCGTTTTCTGAGCAGGGTCGTGCGCAAGGTAAACGCTCTGAACCCGGACATCGTCGTGATCACCGGCGACCTGATCGATTTCCGCGACATCTCCAGCGACGAGCTCAAGAGCCTGGCAACCCTCGAAGCACCCTCCTGGTTCATCATCGGCAATCACGAGCGCTACGTGGACGTGGACGCCATCTGCGAACGACTGCGCAAGCACGGCATCAGAGTGATCCGGAACGGCACTGAACAGCACGACGGTATTCAGTTCATCGGCATCGACGACGCGGAGCCGAAATCCCAGGTTCGTCGCGAACTGAGACATCTGACACCGGATCCGGACACCTTTCGCATCCTCCTCTACCATCGCCCGGACGGCGCCGAGGACGCAGCTGCCTGGGGTGCCCACCTGATGCTCTGCGGACACACCCACAACGGCCAGATCGTGCCTTTCAACTTCATCGTCCGCAGGATCTTTCCCCGCATTCGCGGCCTTTACGAGGTGGACGGCATGTCTCTGTACGTCAGCCCGGGCACCGGCACCTGGGGCCCCATCCTGCGCCTGGGCTCGCGCTCGGAGATCAGTCTGTTTACCCTAGGCCCCTGACTAAACGCCGCCGGCGCATCCACCGGGAGACCTCATGGCCGAATCCGCAGAGCAACAGGAGCTGATCATCGAGCAGATCGAGATCGGCCCGATGCAGAATTTCACCTATCTGGTCGGTTCCCGGTCGACGCGGGAAGTAGTCATCGTCGATCCGGCCTGGGACATCGACGGCCTGATGAACCACATCGCCGAACGCGACTACCAGCTGAAAGGCGCGCTGGTCACCCACTACCACCCGGATCACTGCGGCGGCTCCATGGGCGGACACAACATCGAAGGCATCTCGGAACTGCTGGAGAAGCAGGGACTCAAGATCTACGTGCATAACGAGGAAGCGGACGGCCTGAAGAAGGTCACCGGCATTTCGGACACAGACATGGTCCGTGTTACTTCCGGAGATACGCTCTCCATAGGTGATGTGGACGTGGAGTTTCTGCATACGCCCGGTCACACGCCGGGCTCCCAGTGCTTCCGGATCAAAGAGACCCTGGTCTCGGGTGACACGCTGTTCATCAACGGCTGCGGTCGTGTCGACCTGCCTGGTTCGGACACGGAAGATATGTACCGGAGCCTGCAGAAGCTCGCCGCGCTGCCGGACGAAACCCTCCTGCTGCCGGGCCACAACTACGGCCACGTTCCGAACGCCACAATGGGCGAAACGAAGCAACAGAACACCTATCTCAAGATCAACGATCTGGATACCTGGAAGATGATCATGGGTGGCTGAGCGATCGTGCTGTGCCCTCAGAGAGACGAAGCCTGGCGTTCCCAATCCCACCAGGCTGACAATGCTTCGCCCATGATCAGCGCCTTGTCGCTGTCACTGAGCCACGGCATCTCTTCGGTGAACATGGTGATGCATTGGCGCCAGGAACAGGGCATCTTCGTAATGTCGGTGCCCCAGAACATGCGATCCGGGCCGAAGGCATCATAAATCTGGCGTACGTAACCGGCTAGGATCGGGAAGGGATAGGCCTCACCGGAATAGCCCGGCGCACCGGTAACCTTGACCGCCACATTGGGAAACTTCGCCAGCGCCAGAAGTCCGGGCATGTGGGTCATGGCAGCATGATCCTTTCTCTGCTCAAAACCACCCAAACCGCCAAGATGATCGATGGTGA
>Ga0316187_10002670_pt1 | contig 15526 bp, 14 predicted proteins | sample CroRivburrow1_MG_FD_204927 | JGI IMG/M metagenome (GOLD analysis project Ga0316187, IMG submission 204927) | Coastal sediment microbial communities from Maine, United States - Cross River worm burrow 1 | ecosystem: Environmental > Aquatic > Marine > Coastal > Sediment | place: USA: Maine... | reverse complement strand
CGGCGGAACCCAGCGGAACCATGCTTCCGCGTCCGCTTGCAACAGACCCAGCAGTTTTCCGCCCGCCAACAAAAGCCCCTTGACCCGTGCGACAGAAGCCGGATCTTCGGCCTTGTTGAGTTCATTTGCCAGGGCGTGCAGGTGTCTAAGCGCCACCGGCGTATTCAGGTCGTCGTTCAGGCCCGAGACGACGGGTTCCGGCACCTCCCCTTCAGGATTCGCTTCGATCTCTTGCACCCGCCTTAGTGCGGTGTAGAGCCGGTCGAGGCTGGCCCGTGCCTGAGTCAAAGCATCCCGGGACCAGTCCAGCGGCTGGCGATAGTGACCGCTCAGCAGCGCATATCGGACCGCTTCACCGGGGGCGATTCCCAGAAGGTCTCGAAGGGTAAAGAAATTGCCCACGGATTTTGACATTTTCTCGCCGCGCATGGTGATGTAGCCGTTGTGCATCCAATAGCGTGCATAGGGTTCTCCGCCGTGGCTGCAAGTGCTCTGAGCGATTTCATTCTCGTGATGAGGAAAGATCAGGTCCTGGCCCCCACCGTGAATGTCTATGCTGCGACCCAGATGGGCCTCGACCATGGCAGAGCACTCCAGATGCCAACCGGGGCGACCAAAGCCCCATGGACTGTTCCATCCCGGCTGATCCTGGGCGGAGGGTTTCCAGAGCACGAAATCGGCCGGATCGCGCTTGTAGGGCGCCACCTCCACCCGGGCACCGGCGATCAGATCCTCCCGGTTGCGTTGCGAAAGACGGCCATAGTCGGTCATGGACGGAACGCTGAACAGGACGTGCCCCTGGGCCTCGTAGGCATGTCCCCGCTGCAGCAAGGACTCGATCATGGCGATCATATCGGGTAGGTGCTCGGTCGCGCGAGGCTCCACCGTGGGCGGCAGCACCCCGAGTTGAGCGATATCCTCATGATAGGCCCGGATGTATCGCTCTGTAATGACGTTCATTGGCTCGCCAAGCTCGGCCGCGGCCGCCAGAATCTTGTCATCCACATCGGTGATGTTGCGGGCATAGACCACTTGGGGATAGGTGCGTCGGAGCAGGCGGTACAACACGTCGAATACCACGATCGGGCGCGCGTTGCCGATGTGGATAAAGTTGTACACCGTGGGCCCGCACACGTAGAGGGTCACCCGCTCGGCTTGTAATGGCTCAAACAGCTGCTTGTCGCGGCTGAGGGTGTTGTGAATCACCAGTGGCATCAGGGCTGTTCCATGTGCGTCGGTCGAGGGCTGCACCGGCGCTTAGCGCCGGTATAGTTGATCGGGCGAAATCAGCGGGTCGGCAATAATTTCCAGCCCATCGGGCTCCAGTCGGGCTGAGAAACAGCTGCGCCGGCCGGTATGACAGGCCGGGCCCTGCTGGTCCACCAGCAGGAGCAAGGTGTCTCCATCGCAATCCAGCCGAACCTCCACCAGGCGTTGGATCTGGCCGGAACGCTCTCCTTTGCGCCACAGCCGTGACCTGGAGCGCGACCAGTAACAGACCCGTCCGGTTGCAAGGGTCTCACGCAAAGCCTCGGCGTTCATCCAGGCCATCATCAACACTTCACCACTGTCATACTGTTGCGCCACCGCGGGCACCAGGTCGTCGGCGTTGAATCGCACCGACTCGGACGGATCGGATAGCGGAAGGCGCACGCCCCTAGCCATCCCCTCGATATCCTGCATGTTGAGACTCACCGATCGCTCCCAGGGAAACTCGGGGGCTGAATTGTCCGGAAAGCGCGCACCAATTTCCACCGGGATGTAGGCCTGCCGATACAGTTTGCACCCGCGAGGCAGGATGAATTATATTTCAACATATATTCAACTATTGAAATATTTAACCGATGATTGATGAAGACACGGCGATGGAACTGGCCGATACCTTTCGGCTTATGGCGGATGCAAGCCGCCTGCGCATCATACTCGCCTGTATGGCCGGTCCCATTCCCGCCGGTGAAATCGCCCGAGCGCTTGATCTGTCGCCTTCCCTGGTCAGCCATCACCTGCGCCTGCTCAAGGCAGCACGCATATTGCGCGGGAATCGGCGGGGCAAACACATCCTGTACTCGGTGCTGGATCATCATATCCATCGGGTGATCGGGGACATGATCGACCACATTTCCGAAACCGATAAGGATTGAACGCATGGCGGGCTGTACATCTTGTGTCAGCGGAGCAGGGTCCAGTGACCTGGTGGCCGACCCAAGGCTGCGGCGGGCACTTTGGATTGCTCTTTTTCTCAACGCCACCATGTTTGGCGTCGAGGCGGTCGCTGCCCTGTATGGACGCTCGGTGGCCCTGCAGGCCGATGCGGTGGATTTCTTCAGCGATGCGGCCAACTACGGCATCAGCCTGTTGGTACTGGGCATGGGTATAGGGGCTCGCGCCCGGGCGGCTCTGTTCAAAGGTGTAACCATGGCGCTGTTCGGTTTCGGCGTGCTGGGCACATCTCTCTATCGATGCTTGTTCCAGGACGTGCCCGACCCTCAGGTCATGGGCATGGTTGGCGCTTTGGCCCTGATCACCAATCTTTCGGTAGCGGGTTTGCTGTACCGGTATCGCGGCGGCGACAGCAATATGCGCTCGGTTTGGCTGTGCAGCCGCAATGACGCGGTGGCCAATCTCGCGGTGATCACAGCCGCAAGCGGTGTAGTGGCGACCGGTACCGGTTGGCCGGACCTGTTGGTTGCCACGGGCATTGCAGCCCTGTGCCTCAGCGCTGCCGTTCAGGTAATTGGCCAAGCCCGGACCGAGCTGCGGTCTTTGCCTCCATGCTCAGGGCATACAGATCAGACAGGCGCTGATCCAGGGCTGGTGCCACCTCAGCCCTGAACGGCGGGGGACGGTCCGAAACGAAAGGTCAAACTTTCCCCGGTGCGCGCTGCGCCACCAGCCTGGACTCGGGCACGGCCGAGTTCAACGCCGCCGCCAGCTCCAGACAGATCCCCGGTATCGGGCGCACGCTGACCCAAAGCACATTGAGACGCAGATTGAGATCGGCGAACACCACAGCATCCCCGTATCGAGCCAACACCGACCGTATCGTGTCCAAAACCTGCTCGAGCTGCACCGCGGGCCGCTTGCTCAGGCCTGGGATGAGCATCATGAAGTCGCTGAGGGGACGACCATCCCGGTCTCTTGTGGGGGCACGCTTCCACAGTGGTCCGGCCGGCTCCAATGAAACACCTTGTAACAGCGCGGTGCGGTCATTTGAAATCAATGTGATGGGCCTGGTAGCTCGATCCTCTCAACACATGCGCCATACTCAGCGCGTGGTCAAAAAACGCCCGGGCGCCCTCAGCCCACGGGTTCCGGCATCAAATTCAAGCCTTTGAGAGCCAGAACCACCAGACCACAAAGCCGATCAAGCCAATACCGGTCAGGTTGATCAACAGCGCCATGTTTAAACCTCGCCCCGCGGGCGAAACAAGCGCAGGCGGTTGGCGTTACTCACCACGGTGAGCGAAGACAACGCCATAGCCGCCCCGGCGAACATGGGGCTCAGCAGCCATCCGGTCATGGGATACAACACACCTGCGGCCAAGGGTATCCCCAACGTGTTGTACAGAAACGCCCCCAGGAGATTCTGCCGAATGTTGGCCGCGGTGGCGCGGGAAACCTCGATGGCATCGGCCACAGCATGCAGGGAATTGCGGATCAGGGTGATATCGGCGCTCTCGATGGCTACGTCGGTCCCGGCGCCGATGGCGAACCCCACGTCGGCACCGGCCAATGCGGGGGCATCGTTGATCCCATCCCCCACCATGGCCACGACCAATCCACGCGCCTGTAGTTCGGTCACGCGCTTTACCTTATCCGCCGGCAATACCTCCGCCATCACCTGGTCGATACCCACTGCCCGGGCGACCGCCTCGGCCGCCCCCAGACGATCACCGGTTAGCATGATCACCTGCAGACCAAGTCGCTTCAGACGCTCAATTGCCGCCGCCGAATCCGCTTTGACCGGATCCGAAATGCCAATGACACCCACCGCCGAGCCGTTCACGGCCACGAACGAAACCGTGCGCCCGTTCTGTTCCAGCTGGGCCGCAGACGGCATCAGAGAGTCTGTCGAAACACCGGCTTGCGCCATCAACCGGGCGTTACCCACCCAAACACGGGACTCGCCGACATTGCCCCCGACTCCGTGACCAGCGACGGTTTCAAAATCGGTCACCGCGGACTGATCAGCGCTGCCGTCAGCACCGTCGATTACGGCCTGTGCCAGGGGATGCTCCGAATGCGCCTCAACCGCAGCGGCCATCGACAAGACCTGATTGCGGCTCGAGCCCTGGATGGGGATGACGTCAGTCACCCGGGGACGCCCTTCGGTCACGGTGCCGGTTTTATCCAGCACCACCGCGTTCAACTCGCCGGCACGCTGTATGGCGTCGCCGTTGCGAACCAGGACCCCATACTCGGCGGCCTTGCCGACCCCGAGCATGATCGATATGGGCGTGGCCAGCCCGAGCGCACAGGGACAGGCAATGACCAGGACACTCATGCCCGTAACCAGCATGAAGCTTATCTTGGGCTCGGGTCCGACGTTGAACCAGACCAGCAGCGTAAGCAGCGCGATGATCAGGACGGCCGGCACAAAAACACCGGCCACGCGATCCACCAGGCGACCGATGGCGGGCTTGCTGCTCTGGGCGTCGCGCACCAGCTCGATGATTCGCGCCAGCGCCGTATCGCGCCCGATACGGGTCGCCCGGAACAGGAAGGTGCCGGTGGTATTGAGGGTGCCGCCAGTCACGGCATCGCCCACCGATCGTTGCACAGGCATAGGTTCCCCGGTGAGCATGGACTCGTCCAGGCTGGAATGACCCTCGATGACAACCCCGTCCACAGCAACGCGCTCACCGGGGCGCACCCGCAGGGTATCGCCCAGTCCCACCTCGGCGATGGGCATAGGAAACTCGCGGCCGTCCCGCACAATCGTTGCACGATCGGGACGCAGATCCAGCAGCCGTCGAATAGCCTCAGACGTGCGCCCCCGGGCACGCGTCTCCAGCGCGGCCCCGAAGTTGATCAGGGCAATAATAATGGTCGCCGCCTCAAAATAGGCGTGTCGCGCCTGCATCGGCACGGCTTCGGGAAACAGAACCAGAACAGTGGAATAAACCCATGCCGCCCCTGTGCCCATGGCGATCAGCGTATCCATATTGGCGTCGTGATGACGAAAGGCGGTCCAGGCACCGGAAAAGAACGCTCGGCCCGAGTAATACATGGCCGCCGCCGTGATCAACGCAACCACTCCCCAGAAGAGCCGCCCCCCGCCGCTCATCTCCGGCAGAACGCCGGCCATGCCCAGGGCCATGAGGGGAAACCCCACCGCGCCCGAAACCAGGGCACGGCGCAGCAAGCCGGCGACCTGCTCCGCCTCGGCATCGTCCTGGGACGCCAGATCCGGCGACTCCAACATTTCTGCCGCGTCGAAACCGGACTGGCGTATGGCCTCGATCACCCGATCGCTGGATACGTTACCGATATAGGTGGCACGACGCTCCACCAGGTTGACCCGGGCCTCTGAAACGCCGGGGACAGCGGCCAAAGCCTTCTCCACGGCGCTCACACACCCGGCGCAACGCATGCCGTCAATACTGAGTCGATGTGATGCATTCATGGTCTTCTCGTGTCCTGCATGGTGTCACGTCCCAGCAGTTCGTTGCATTTCCGCGGGGCGTTCAGTCCGTGTAGCGCGCCAGGACCTGGAACAACTCTTCGAGCTTTTCCTGGCCCTCGTTCTCCAGATCACCCGCCACGGCCCCTGCGACGCAGTGCCGGACGTGTTCTTGCAGAACCTGGTCTTCAACCTTCTTGAGTGCTGCCCGAACGGCCCGAATCTGAGTGAGAATGTCAACGCAGTAACGCTCGTCCTCAACCATTCGAACCAGTCCGCCAACCTGGCCCTGGATGCGCTTGAGGCGTGTGACCTGGCGCCTGTGACTGGCATGCTTCATGCGCCGCACTATACCCCCTATGGGTATATAACACCAGCCAACACCCAGTGCACCGACATGTTCCTGAGTCGGTGCTGCGACGCCGGAGATGCGGGCTTCCAGTTGCGATGGCGGGAACGATTCAGTCACCATGAAAACATCATCTGAACATCGCAAACACAGGCTCAGGAATGGGTTCAGACGCTGACGACAATTCGGATCCGTGCAACTGGTTCGCCGAAACTACCGAGCGCGTCCTTTGCGAGCTGAAAACAGATGCCGACCAGGGCCTCAGCCGGACGGAAGCAGCCCTGCGACTGAATCAGGTCGGACCCAACGAAATCCGCGAAGCGCAGCGACGTTCCCCCATAGCCATGTTTCTGGGCCAGTTCTCAGATCTGATGATCGTGGTGCTGATCGTTGCCGCCATTGTATCCGGCCTCGTCGGTGAGGCGCTGGACTCCATCGCCATCCTCGTAATCCTGGTTTTGAATGCGGTGATCGGTTTTGTACAGGAGTATCGCGCGGAACGCGCCATCAATGCCCTTAAGGCGCTGGCGGCGCCGGCTGCAAGCGTATGCCGTGAAGGGGCCAGCGCATCGATTCCGGCGGGCGAACTGGTGCCGGGGGATGTGTGCCTGCTCGAGGCGGGTGATCTGGTACCCGGGGATCTGCGGCTGATTCATACAGCGGGCCTGCAGATCGACGAATCGGCATTGACCGGAGAATCGGAATCGGTATCGAAACAAAGCGATCCGATTTCCAGCCCGGCATCTGTGCTGGGCGACCAGACCAATATGGCGTTCAAGGGCACTCAGGTCACCCGTGGACGGGGCCGGGGCGTTGTTGTCGCCACCGGTATGCGCACCGAACTGGGGCAGATCGCCGGGCTGCTGAGCGCCACCGGTGACCTGCAAACCCCGCTGCAAAAACGTCTCACGCAGTTTGGGCGGCGTCTGGCGCTCGCGGTACTGGCCATATGCGCGCTGCTGTTCGTCTCCGGACTGGTACGGGGCGAGGATCCAACGCTCATGTTCCTGACTGCGGTCAGCCTGGCGGTTGCGGCCATCCCGGAAGCGTTGCCGGCGGTGATCACCGTGGCTCTGGGTCTCGGCGCTGCGCGTATGGTCAAACATCACGCTTTGATCCGGCGTCTGGCGGCGGTCGAGACCCTGGGCTCTGTGACCTACATCTGCAGCGACAAGACCGGCACCCTGACCCAGAACCGGATGCATGCGGAAGCGTTTCACGTATCCGGCCACCTTTACCGGGATCTGACCGAGGCGGGCTTGCCGGGGATGCGCCTGGGGCTGGCCATGGCCCTCAACAACGACGCTGAAGTGGGCGATTCCGGGGCGATACGCGGTGATCCAACTGAAGTGGCTCTGCTTCAGGCCGCCCGCACCGTTGACCCGGACCCCAACGGTGATCAAACCGATTTGGCCCGGATCGGCGAACTGCCGTTTGAATCCGAACGCATGATGATGACCACGATTCACCGCTTGAAATCCGGCGTCGTGAGTTTCACAAAAGGAGCACCTGAGGCGGTACTTCCCAGATGTATCACACACCACGGCCTGGATACGGAAGGCGACTGGGACACCGCTCCGATTCTGGCGGCGGCAGTACAACTGGCCCAGGATGGTTTCCGGATACTTGCATTCGCCGAGCGCGCCTGGCCAACACCCCCCGATGTCATGGACCAGGAGGCGCTCGAATCGCGCATGGTGTTCCTCGGCCTGGTGGCTCTGGTGGACCCGCCCCGGCTCGAGGCCCAGGAAGCCGTTGCCATGTGCATCAAAGCAGGAATCCGGCCGGTGATGATAACCGGGGATCACCCGGCCACGGCTCAGGCCATCGCCCAGCGCCTGGGCATTTCCAGCCCGGGTGATCGGGCTATCACCGGGGTGGAGTTGGCGAAGTGGAGCGACCCGGAACTGGCCAGACAGGTACGGGACCTCAGAGTCTACGCCCGGGTCGATCCGGCTCAGAAAATCCGTATCGTCGGCGCCCTGCAGCGACACGGCGAGTTTGTTGCGATGACCGGCGATGGGGTCAACGATGCCCCCGCTTTGCGCCAAGCCGACATCGGCGTCGCCATGGGCCAGAAAGGCACCGATGTGGCCCGCGAGGCCGCGGATATGGTGCTGTTGGATGACAACTTTCACAGCATCGTGCGTGCGGTGCGTGAGGGGCGGCGGATTTACGACAACATCCGCAAGTTTATCCGCTACACCATGACCAGCAATTCGGGCGAGATCTGGACCCTGTCGCTGGCGCCCCTGCTCGGGCTGCCCCTGCCTCTGCTGCCGATTCATATCCTGTGGATCAATCTGGTGACGGACGGGCTGCCCGGACTGGCCCTGTCGGTTGAACCCGCGGAACGGGCGCTCATGAAACGCCCGCCGCGTCCACCCAACGAAAGCGTCTTCGCCCGGGGGCTGTGGCAGCATGTGATGTGGCTGGGCTTACTGATCGGGGTTCTGTCATTGGGGACTCAGGCCCTGGCCATCCACCTGGGCAGCCCAAACTGGCAAACCATGACGTTTACCGTTTTGACCCTCTCGCAGTTGGTGCATGCCCAGGTCGTACGCTCAGAAACCGAGTCCATTTTCCGCCTGGGCCTCCGTGGCAATCTGCCGCTGCTGGCCGCTGTTGCGATCACAATCCTGCTGCAATTGGCGGTGATTTATATCCCGGCCTGTAACCAGGTCTTCAAGACTCAGCCGCTGACCGCACAGGAACTGTCATTCTGCCTGGCGCTGCCCTTGATCGTGCTTGTCGCAGGCGAGATGGAAAAATGGGCGATCCGACGCTTTGCACTGTTCGGGTTCAGGACTGACGGCACGACAAGCGATCCGGCCATGCATCCGTAGACCAGACTTTTAGCCGTTCCGGACCCAAGGGAAGGTCTTATCAATTGCTGCGATCGCGCCGGCGTCTTTGCGCTCCCTCGTACAAGGCGCACCGAGCGAAGTTGGCCCAAGGCAAATAAGTGAGCTGCCAATGAGCGAGGTGCAACGCGGTACCAGGGGCGCAAAGGCCCGGCCCCTCCGGGGTTTCGCCCACAAGGGCACATCTGCCGCGTTTCCCGGCCTGGCCATAGAATGACTATGGCGCTGCACCGGGAGCCTCGCATCTGCGCCCTTGTGGACCGAAACGCGATTCGTATCAATTGATAAGAACTTCCCTAGGCCTTCCGGCTGGGCATGCGACTTGCTGAGGGATGGACATAAAAAACGGGGACACACTCCCGCAAGCCCGCGCAATGACGGGTCAAATGTGACCACAACAATAATAATTACAAAGTGGAAGACACCGAATGGACAAGTCGACCGGCGGTCCTGGGCTGGCCAGGATCAGAGAAGATCATGCCAACGACAACTTAAACACGGTACCCCCTTCATCCGCCACCGCGGCATCACCACGGGTTCTGGTAGCACACGGCGGACCGGATCTGTATCGGCAGATCGCGAACTGCCTGGCGGAATGCGGCTGCGTACCCCAGGCGTTCAACAGCCCCGATACGCTGCTCCAGCAGATCTGCCGCGAGCGACCCGACATGATCGTCCTGGATATGTCCATACCGGGTGTCGATGGATTCGATCTACTGGAACGTGTACGCGCTGCCAACGGACACCGGCTGGTCCCAGTGCTGGCCCTGTCCGATATCAACACGGCCGACGGCGCGCAGCGTGCCTTCGACGCCGGTGCCTCGGATTTCGTGACCAAGCCCATCGATCCCACACTGTTGCGTCAACGGTTGAGGCACGGCCTGGAGAGTGTTCGCATCGCCCACAGTGCCGCACGAGAGATCGAGCACCTGCGGCGAGCAAAGAAGCTGGCGCGCATGGTTTACTGGGAGTACGACTACCAGACCGAGCAGTTGCATTGGTGCCAGGGTCTACCGGGACTGCTGGGGCTGCCAAGCAACACGCGACCCACTCTGGACGCGTTCTTGGAGCGGGTCGTGCCAATGGACGCCGCCAGGGTGGGCGGGGTTTTCAACCCCGGCAAACACCCTGGCAATCTTGCCCGCACTTTGGAGTTTCGCGTTCGGAGCCGCGGTCAGGACGAACGTACCCTGCGCCTGTGCGCCGAACCGGCCACTACCGACAACGCTGAAAACAGCGGCTTGTTCGGGATCTTCCTGGACGTGGCCAACCCGGCATCATCCGGCCAATGCACGAGCGGGTCCGATCGCTGTGATCCTGTAACCGGCCTGCCCGACCAAGCCGTCCTCGAGGAGCGACTGCGCCAGGCCATACTTGTCACCAATGCCGCCGGCGGCAGCGCCGCCCTGATGGCACTGGCGCTGGACTACGAAGCCGGCCTGAACTCTGACCTGGAGGCCTGCACCCGGGTCGTGGCCGAAGCGGTGGTGCGGGCGGCCGGGCCGACCGCTACGGTCAGCCGACTGGGACCTCAACGGTTCCTGATTCTGTTTCCCGGCGCCGGTGATCCGGGTCACGTAAGACAGCTCGCGCAACAACTGCTGACGGCGTTTCAGGCGCCGCTGGAACTTGCCGATACCCATTTGGCGGTGACACCGTATATCGGCATCCGAATGCATGAAGCCGGACAGTCAAGTCAGCCCGGACCCATGATCACCGAAGCAGGCATCGCGGCCCGGGACGCGCGTGGCGTGGGGTGCCGGAGTTACCGCTTGTTTGAGCACGATGGGTTGGACCAGACGCATGGCCGATTCGAGCTCGAAGCCGAGCTGCGGCGCGCGGTCGAAGAAGAGACATTGGGCCTGGGGTTTCAGCCTCAGGTGGCGTTGTCCGAGCGGGCCTTCACCCGGGCCGCGGCCGTGCTGGACTGGACTCACGATGGCGTCGGAAGAATCTCTCCGGACCAGTTCATGCCAGTGTTGGAATCAGGCGGCATGGCACAAGCTGCGGATCTTTGGCTGCTGCGCGCGGCCAGCGAGCGGATCAGCTCACTGCAGGCACAATCCGGGCAGTGCCCACCCATCTCGATCAAGTTCAGCTCCCGACAGCCACTGGCATCGGATCTCGCCGAGCGCGTCCGAGGTGTATTGGAAGCAACCAATCTGAGTGCCGAACAGCTGATTCTGGAACTGGCGGAAACCTGTCTGACCCAGGAACTGGCGCAGGGTATCCGTGTGCTGGAGCAACTCAAGGACCTGGGGGTCGGGGTTGCGATATACGATTTCGGGACCGGCCATACGCCGCTCACCTACCTGCGCCAGCTTCCCATCGACGTTCTGAAGATCGACGGCGGCTTTGTCCGCGGCATGACAAGAGATCCCATCAATACCGCTATCGTGCGATCGGCAGTCGACCTGGCCCGCGGCCTTGGGCTTGAAACAGTGGCCGAACAGGTGGACAGCGAGGAAGAGCTGGACATGCTGCGAAACCTGGGATGCGATCTGGCCCAGGGCGGCCACACCGGGCCGGTCATGGACGCCGATACCCTGTCGGGCTGGGTGGCCGATCTGGCGCGCGCCCCATGCGGCTGACATCGAGACCACGCTGCAAGTCCATCGGGTTCTAAACGCTTTCCTTCTAGCTCGGAGCGACGGGTACGGTGGCCAGCATGGACGGGCGCGATGAGAACGCTCGATACCAGGCGGCCAGGTGGTGGCACCGATTCCGCCAGTCCTCTTCCGCGAGTCTGAAGTCAACATAGGCCAGGGCGACGGCTACCGTAATCTGACCCAGGTTGATCGGGCCTTCCAGGCAGCCCGGTGCGCGCTCCAGCAGATCGAGCGTAGCGCGGACCTTGTCCAGCTGCCGATCCGACCAGAACGCCCAACGCGCCTCGGCCGGCCGTTTCGCGTTCTCAAGAAAATGCAGCACCGTGGCATCGAGAATGCCGTCACCCACGGATTGCATGGTTAAGACATCCCAACGCAGGGCGCCGGTAGCGGGAATCAGCTTCGGCGACTCGCTCAGACTGTCCAGATAATCACAAATCACCGGACTGTCATGCAAAATCCGCCCATCGTCCAGAATCAGCGTGGGCACCTTCCCAAGAGGATTGTCACTCGGAAGATCGGTATCAGTCGCCCACGGGTCGGTGGCGACACGCTCCACCCTGTCCTCAAGCCCCTTCTCCAGAAGGGTGACTGTGGCCTTGCGAACAAAGGGCGATGTGGGTGAGTAACGCAACTTCATGACATTGGTTCCTTGATAAGGGGGTCGTGCGATCGGATCACAGTCTAACCGCAGCCGACGGCTCGCGGGCGCTTTCCTGGCTTCGGACGGCCACGGCATCCAGGCCCGATGAGCCGCACCACGTCATCCCGGGTGGCCATCTCTCGACACCGTTTGCAGCGCACGTTTTCTGAGAATGCGGGCCGCCCACCATTCCGAAAAAATCAGGCCGATGGCAAGCAGCGCGACCCAAACCCAACGCTCGCCCACGGCCAGGCCCGGGCTGGTAAGTCTGAACACGACCAGGGTGCTGAGCAGGCAAACCACGGCGATGAGCGTCCCCACGACATCCCACACGCGTTCAAACCGCAGACCTTTCCCGCAGTTGGGACACTTGAGCCGGGTGGGCCAGAGCGCCAGGATGATTGCCCGCAGAGGCAACAGTCGTCCACATCCAGGGCAATGCCCGGGACGTCCATCGACGAAATTGTGGATCAACGGGTCGCCGTGGGCCGCGCCCGAAGGCGGTCTGCGATCAGTCAAAATCCGACACCTCCCAGGGCCGCCAAAATGAGATAGGGCACGATGCGACCCGACGGTTCGGGAATCATCGCTCAGTCCTCGGGCGGACGGCGCAGCGACTTGACCCGGCCACGCCGAACTTTCTCGTCCACCCTGCGCCGAAGCGCAGCCCGGCTGGGCTTGGTCGGTACGCGACGCTTGGAATCCCGCATAACGCCGCGGATCAACTCGCCAAGTCTCTGCAGCGCGTCCTCCCGATTCCGGTCCTGGCTTCGATGACGCTGCGCCTTGATCACTACGACACCGTCTGCGGTGATGCGTCTGTCCTTCACGCTTCGCAAACGCGTCTTATAGAGATCCGGCAGAGACGAGCTGTCGATGTCGAAACGCAACTGGACCGCTGTCGATGTCTTGTTGACATTCTGCCCCCCCGGACCCTGGGCGCGCACCGCCGAGATCTCAATCTCCTGATCTGGAATGGCAACGCGGCTCGATATGATCAGCATGGCGATTTTCCGTCGAGATCAGCCCGCGACTCAGTCTTCCTGGAAACCGGAGAGAAAGGGGAAGCAGTGCCGCTTCTCGGCATCACTGAGCCGCTCCATCCTGGCAATATTCCGATCGGGGATGCCTGTGGGATCCGGGTGCATCCGCACGGCCCGGTCCACACTCGCCTGGCGAAGAATGTGCAGAATCGGATAGGGCGACCGGTTGGTAAGGTTGGAATCGTCATCGGGATGAGTGCCTTGGAAGCGATAGTCCGGGTGAAAACTGGCAATCTGGACAACCTCCTCCCAATCGTACTCCGCCAGCAGCGCGTCCACTTGATCCAGGAACTGATTGTAGGCGCCAAAATCCCTGAGCATATCCGGAACCACCAGCAGGCTGGTTTCCACCGCCTCGGGCCTGGCCAGCAGCAAGCCCGCTATCGCGTCATACAAATCCAGCAGCAGCACATGTTCGGTTCGTGCCGCACTGACCTGAATCCGCACTCGCCCTTGGCCATGGGGTTCACCGGCAAAGGGGCACAAACCCAGCCCGATCACGGCCCGCTCCAGCCAAACACAAACCGCATCCCGCACCGACTCACGGGGCACCGCGACCAGAGGCTCTTGCTCTAGCATGAGCGGATCATTTCTGCTGTATTCCCCAGAGTAACCCGATGCCGAGCAGCAACAGCCCCGCGGCCAATAACGACGGGAGTTCAAAGCCACCGCTGATGTGTGCCATTCGGCCGGCGATCCCCGGGCCCAGGAGCTGACCCAGACCGAACGCCACCGTCATCCAGCCCATGGCCCGATCCTGATCGGTAACAGCCAACTGGCGGGCGCCCGCCAGGCCCAGAGCAACAATGCCCATAAAAGTGGCTCCCAACAGTGCGCCACCCAACAGCAAAGCCACCTGGCCGGTGCCGAAGCCCGCCAGCAGCACGCCCACGGCCTCGACCAGGTAGGCGGCCCGCAACGCGGTGAACAAACCATGTCGTCCGGCCAGCCACTGCCATAGCAGCACCGACGGGGCCGCTAACAGGCCGACCATGAGCCAGGTCAGGGGCTCGATCAGTTCCGCATGCTCCACCCGCCTGGCCATGGCCACGATAAAAGTGGCGGTGACCACATAGCCGAAACCATACAAGCCATACGCCCATATCGTGCGTGCCAGGGGCCCACCCCAGCGCCCTATTCCGGAACCGATGCGAGGCGCTCGACGGCTGTCGCCTGGGTTGGCCCGCCCTGCCGGAAGATCCCGCAGGCCCCAGCCGGCCAGGCCCATCAGCAAAGCGCTCAGTCCACCCAACGCCCCCCACTGCCCGAACACGGATGCACCGCAAAGCCTCGCGACCTCCACCATCAACACGGACAGGACAATGCCGATACCCACACCGCCAAAATGCAGCGCGGCAAGCTGCGGTCGGCGCAATCGAACCAGGGCCTCCACCACCACAGCCGTGCCCAGCACCAGACAGAAGGCACTTGCCAGACCCGATAGAAAACGCAGTATCAACCAGTGCGATAGCGTCCCGGCCCAAACCCCGGACCCTGTTGTCACCACGCTGAGCACCATCCCCAGCACCAGCCAAACCCGCCGTTGAGGCCGGTTCACCAGAAACGCCGCCGCCAGGGCACCGCCAAGGTAGCCCAGGAAATTGGCACTGGCCACATCCCCCGCCTGGGCGATGGTCCACCCCAAAGCCTCCTGTAAACCCGGTAACAGAGGGGTGTAGGCAAATCGACCAATGCCCATGGCGGCAGCAAGTACCAGCATGCCCGCAGTGGCTGCCGCCGGCACAGCGCGACGCGGCGATGGTGCATCCTGACCCGAGCGGTTCGCGGAGAGATCCAATTCAGCATCCTCTGGCGGCTGGCAGCCCGATCGCCCCCGCCAACCCCGACACGGTTCCGAGCCGAGCATGGCGCATGCCATCAGTCGGCATCAAGAATTGTGCGAAATCAATGCGGAACCCCGTCGATGAGGCCAATCTGGCTCCGTACACCTGGCCACCGCCTGCCCAGTTCCGAGAATCACCGCGGAAAGGCCATCTGCCGGCGGCACGGTTGGCGCCTTGCGGTGCGTGCCCGGATCCGTAGCGGATGCCTGCCAACACCGCTGCGAACCGTCCAAACGGAGCTTTGAAGACCATGAGAATCTGTCAGGACTGCAAGAAAGCGTTGCCATACATCGCGCTCTACATACTGGGGCTTGCGGGCGTCCTGACATTTGTCACCGGGCTGGTCAGCGACTGGAATCTGATTGCCTGCATACTGATGTTTTTCGGCGGCGGTATGCTCGGCGTTTTTTACCTGATGCGAACGTCCTGCAGCCTATGCCGACGGCTGCATCGGCACCGTAATCGGCAAGCCATGGGGCAGACGTTTTGAGCCCGGGCTGATCAACCGGCGCGGCTGGCCGCCGGCCGTCTATTCTGACCCCGTGGGAACC
>Ga0316187_10002669_pt1 | contig 15528 bp, 12 predicted proteins | sample CroRivburrow1_MG_FD_204927 | JGI IMG/M metagenome (GOLD analysis project Ga0316187, IMG submission 204927) | Coastal sediment microbial communities from Maine, United States - Cross River worm burrow 1 | ecosystem: Environmental > Aquatic > Marine > Coastal > Sediment | place: USA: Maine... | reverse complement strand
ATGGATCTGGAAGATTTCCAGCTGGTGCTGGATGTTCACTTGAAAGGCACCGTTAACTGCACCAAAGCCGTCTGGGAAATGATGAAAGAGCAACAGTATGGACGTATCGTTATGACCTCGTCATCGAGCGGTATTTATGGAAACTTCGGCCAGACGAATTACGGCGCCGCGAAAATGGGTATTGTCGGATTCATGAATTCATTGGCAATTGAGGGTCAGAAATACGGAATTCATGTCAACTCGCTTGCACCCATTGCCGCGACTCGAATGACCGAAGACCTGATGCCCGAAAACGTATTGCAGCTATTGCAGCCAGAAGCGGTTACACCAGCGGTCGTATTCATGGGTAGTCGCGAAGCGCCAACGAGGCAGATCATTGCGGCTGGCGCAGGCGTGTTTGCTCGAGTCGTTATCCAGGAGTCTCCCGGCGTGTTTTTGCCAGCCGAGCAACGCGATGCGGATCATGTCGCAAGCGCCTGGAGCGACATCGCAAATACGGATGGCCAGGTCGAGCTGCAGGCAGGCGGCGAGCAAACGATGAAGTTTCTCGCGAAAGCGGCTGAGGCCATGGGTATCAGTCTCGGCTGATCCTGATAACTACGAACATTAGATTACGGAGTCAGTCGTGAAAGAAGCCGTCATTGTATCCACTGCCCGAACGCCGATCGGTAAAGCGTATCGCGGATCATTCAACAATACGCCGGCGCCCACTTTGGCAGCGCATGCGATAAGGCATGCAGTTAGCAAAAGCGGCGTCGATCCCGCGGAGGTTGACGATGTCATTATGGGTTGCGCAATGCAGCAAGGATCAAGCGGGCAGAACGTAGCGCGCCAGGCCCTGCTGGCCGCCGGGCTTCCCGTGACGGTCCCCGGCATGACCGTTGACCGACAATGCTCATCGGGTCTGATGGCTATAGCGATCGCGGCGAAGCAGGTTTTGCATGACAACATGCCAATCGTCGTTGGTGGAGGCGTCGAGTCAATCAGCCTGGTGCAAAACGAGCACTACAATCGGTACCGCGCGTCCGACGACAACGTTCTGGCCGCCGCTCCGGACATTTACATGTCGATGCTTGAAACCGCCGAAGTCGTCAGCAAACGATACAACATCAGCCGTGAGCAACAGGATGAATACGGGCTGCAAAGCCAGCAGCGTACGGCGGCCGCACAGGATGCCGGGGCGTTTGACGACGAGATCGTCGCGACACAAGCGAACATGGGTGTCATGGACAAGGAAACGAAGGAAATCAGTTTTCATGACGTTACCCTGGAGAAGGACGAAGGCAACCGGCCATCAACCACTCTTGAAGGGCTGAGCGGGCTTAAAGTGGTGCTGGAGAACGGCAATATCACTGCAGGCAACGCAAGCCAGTTATCCGACGGTGCATCGGCTTCGGTGGTAATGGACAGCGAACTTGCCGAAAAGCGTGGCATCGAACCGCTGGGTATTTACCGCGGGCTGGCGGTTGCCGGCACAGAGCCGGATGAAATGGGCATCGGTCCGATATTTGCAGTGCCCAAATTGCTCGAACGAAACGGTTTGAATATGGACGACATTGGCTTATGGGAGCTCAATGAAGCATTTGCCGTGCAGGTGATTTATTGCCGCGACAAGCTCGGTATCCCCAATGAGTTACTAAATGTTAGTGGCGGCGCTGTATCCATTGGTCACCCCTATGGCATGTCCGGCGCACGAATGGTCGGTCATGCACTGATCGAAGGAAAACGTCGGGGTGCCAAATACGTGGTGTGCACGATGTGCATCGGCGGAGGCCAGGGTGCTGCCGGTTTGTTTGAGGTTGTCTGAAGGACTGTAACCCGTGCTAAGAGCCCGGCAAAAAATCGGAAAGTACCGCATTACAGGCCGCATCGCGTCCGGTCCGCTCGCGGATGTGTATCGTGCCTTCGACACGATTCACAAGACGAATGTTGCACTAAAGATTCCCAAGTCAGGCACTGACATCGGCGACGACGAGTTTCTGCACGAAGTCCAGGTTGCGACCCGGCTCCAGCATCCGAATATCTTGTCGGTACTGAACGCCAGTTTCATCGACAATCATTTCGTCATAGCGATGGAACTGGGCGTAGAGTCACTGGCCGATCGCATCATTCGTCGCACGTCCACCACGTTGGCACTGGATCTTGCCGATCAGGCGCTGGCGGGTTTGGCACACGCCCATGAGCACAATATTATTCATTGCGATATCAAGCCGGAGAACTACATTCTGTTTTCCGGGAATCGACTCAAGCTGGCGGATTTCGGCTTTGCGAAGATCAGCTTGCGAACGCTGAAAGCATCGGGTTCTGGCACGATCGACTACATTTCGCCGGAACAGGCGATGGGCAGACCGAAATTCCAGTCGGATGTTTTTTCTGTCGGGCTGGTGTTGTATCGATTGTTGTCCGGCAAATTACCCGAATGGCCATTTCGCTGGCCAATGGAAGGTCACGACCGGCTACAGGCCAGGGTAGGTCCGGACATTGCGGCAATATTGAAGCGTGCGATTCAGCTCGATCCCTCCGATAGATACAAAAACGCCGGTCAAATGTACGCGGCGTTTCAACGCGCGCGGAATAAGGCGCGGCGTCAGCTGCAAAGCTCGAAAAACCCGGGTAAGAAAAGCCAGTCATGGCGTCGAATGCAATGGCGCGAGTTTCAGCGACAGTTCAAGTCCATATTGCAGACTAATTATCAATGTCGTCGTTGTGAGGGCCCGGTCGCTGAAAGCATGCAGGGGTGCCCCTGGTGCGGCGTCGATAATCCGACGCGGGATGCCGAAAGCAGAATGCCAGCGCATTGCCCGCGGTGTGAAAGGGGAGTCAAGCTCGATTGGGAATACTGTGCCTGGTGTTACGGGCCCGGGTTTGAGCTGGAAACAAACCGGCATTATCCGGACAAACATTACGTTGCGCGTTGCGCCAACCCGCGATGCAAAGAGCCCTTGATGCCATTTATGAAATACTGTCCCTGGTGCCGAAGCAAGGTTAAAAAGCCCTGGAAGATCGAAGGCAGCAAGCACAAGTGTTCTTCCTGCAAGTCCGGAATAGCCAGGGAGTTTTGGAATTTCTGCGCCTGGTGCAGAAAACCGATCAGACACAAATGACAGGCCATGACCACCAGTTGATCTTGCTCGATGGCGAACCGGCGCCCGACAAACTCAAGGCGAATATTGGTGGTGGGGAAGTCCTGGCGTACACGGGACGCGCGCCTGACAAAGAATCCGAAAATCAGGATACCGTCGGCATCATTCCTTATGGCCCGGATGCGGCCGTCCTCGTTGTTGCCGACGGCGCAGGCGGTCTGCCGGCCGGTCGGCGTGCGTCGCAAACTGCCGTCGCTGCACTCGACCAGTCGCTGCAAGTGGCGGAGTCGAAGACGATGTTGCTCCGAACTGCAATACTGGATGGCATTGAATCGGCAAACGAAGCCGTGCTTAGTCTTGCCAATGGTGCCGCGACCACGATGACGGTTGTCACTATAGAGGGTTGCGTTGCACGCATGTATCAAATCGGCGATTCCGAAGCAGTCATTACCGGCCAACGAGGACTGGTCCGGGCTCAGACAATGGCCCATTCGCCGACAGGATTTGCCGTAGAAGCAGGCTTCCTGGACGAGCGAGACGCGCTTCACCATGAAGAGCGCCACCTCGTTTCAAACTTCATTGGTACCAGTGATATGCGCATCGATGTCGGTGCGGCAGTTTCCCTGCGACCAAGAGACACGGTTCTCGTTGCAAGCGATGGACTCACCGACAACGTTCACATGCACGAGATCAATAACCTGATGCGCAAGGGCCCGCTTGAGAAAGCGCTTGACGCGATCGTCAATCTTGCGCTGCACCGCATGAATGCGGATTCAACGAATCAGCCGAGCAAACCTGACGATCTTTCGATTATCTTGTTTCGAAAGACAGTCAAGTCGTCGAGTCAGCGCTAGCAACCTAGCATGGCAGCTGCATGGAAATTCGCAGGCCGCCGTCTGCTCGATTGCTTGCGGCGATCGTCCCCCCATGCAATGAAATTGCACGAGCCGCAATCGCAAGCCCCAGACCGGTTCCCGAACGGCTGTTGGCCGCATCCGCAGATCGGAAGAATGGTTCGAATACGCGATCAAGATCGCTTTCGGGTACGCCGGGGCCGCTGTCATCGACTGTGACGAGCGCTTTGTCAGGGTATTCACGACGCAGTGATACTACGACCCGGCTATTGGGTTTCGTAAACTTCACGGCGTTGCGCAGGATGTTTTCTATCGCGCTTTTTATCGACGATTCGTGCGCAAGAACGTTTATTGAGGATGAAAACTCGGAAGTTATGGATACATTGTCTATTCCAACCGAATTGCATTCGTAATTAACATCGGCAATGACATCAGCAATGACATCGTTCAGGCTGAGCGGTCGTTTGTCCTGATCGGCGATGGAATCGAGGCGGGTATAGTCCAGAATCTGGGCAATCAGCGTATCAAGGCGCTCGGTTTCCACATCGATGCGATCGAATTCTGCCAGGTTACCCGCTTCGCGACGCGCGAGTTCCAGCGCCACCCTTAGCCTGGCGAGTGGCGATCGCAATTCATGCGATACATTCCTGGAAAGCTCGAGTTGCTGCGCGGCGCTGCGTTGTAAATTATCTGCCATGGTATCGAAGTCCCTGGCGAGCGAACCGAGCTCATCTCTTCGCCGGCCTACGGATGATGACACGCGTTTTTCGAAGTTGCCTGCTGCCAGCGACCGGGTTGCTTCGCGCAATTCGCGAACGGGTCGGGACATGGCTCTGGCAAGCAAGATGGATACAGCAGCGCTGACCAGGAGCGCAAGGATGAGCAGCAGTGTGCGAGGCGACAATCCGTACCGGGCAAGCAACGGATTTCGGGCAGGTACGACAACGATTACGTAGCGTTGCCCGTCCGGTCCGATCAGTTGCGATAGCGGTCTGGCTCGCATCAGGTTTTCCGGATCGCGGCGCAATCGATCGGGCGGCCGCATGAACCGTTGTCTGCGATCCAGCATTCGTCGCATCGTCACAGGCACCGGTCTTCCGAGCAGGTCTTGTCCTCTGGCGTCGAGTACCAATACTTGCAGGCCATCGGCGCCCGGAAATTCGTTGAGCCAGCTTCTCAGTCCTTCTCGCCCGGCCGACTGCAGCGCGGCGCTGGCATCAAGTATCGAGTCGCCAAGTTCGAAGTTGTCATAAGCGTTGCTGACTTTCTCGGCGTACCAGTATCCGCCGATCGCCGCGGTGCCAATGGTGAGCCCGATGATCAGCCAGAACGACAGGAATATGCGAATGAGAAGACTCTTCATTGGCGCAAATTCCTTTGGCTCGTTCCCGGTATCAGCAAATATCCGACGCCACGCTGGTTTTGTATGGTCTCGTCGCTATTGCCGGCTCTCTCGAGTTTCTTTCGAAGATTGCTGATATGCGTGTCGATACTGCGATCATAGGGCAGCAAGTGCCTGCCAAGCGCGATTTCGCTAAGGCGTTGTTTGCTGACGACCTCACCGGGTGCCTGTAGCAAGCAGCGCAGGATCTCGAATTCTGTGCCGGTTAACGACAACGCGGTGTTGTGGACGGATGCCGATCGCGTCGTCCTGTCCAGCGAAATTGATCCCAGTTGCCACGTTTCCTGTTTTCTTGAAGACGGTTGTATACGTCGGAGAATCGCCCGGACTCTCGCGATCAATTCCCGCGGATTGAACGGTTTTGCGAGGTAGTCGTCGGCACCCAGTTCCAGCCCGATAATACGATCGACATCATCGCCGCGTGCTGTGAGCATAATTACGGGAATATCGGTTGTTGTTCGAAGTGCTTTCAGCACGTCCAGGCCATTCATCCCCGGCAACATGATGTCCAGGATGACCAGGTCAAATTTGTGCAGGCCGAGTGCCTTCAGTCCGTCCTCGCCGCTGCAACAAACATGCACCTTCAGTGAATCCGCCGCCAGGTAATCCTGCAGCATCTGTCCGAGTTCACGATCATCGTCGATCAGGAGAACGGTAGAAGTTTCCGGCGTATCGTTCATAGACTGTTCGTTTGGAATTGATTGAATTCTATCCTGTGATATTCACTGAATGGCTGCAACCGTTTGTCCGCGACCTTGACAATTCTTGGCATTGAACAGCTGCTTGTTGACACAAACTGACACGACCGATGGGTATCATCAATCTCAACCTGGTACTCAAAAAATGGAGTTAGTTATGAAGACAATGACATTGATTAATTTGCTGCTCGTTTCACTGATGATGAGCAATCCGGCATTTGCGAGTGAAGGCGAGCGGCCTCCGCACGCTGGAATGAAAGGCCCCGGAGCGGCGATGGGTATGCGCGGCATTCAGGATCCCGAACGAATGGTTGCTCACATAAGCAAGTGGCTGGAACTCGATGACGCGCAGACGCAGGAGCTCACCAACGTGGCGCTTGCGGCCAAACCGCAGTTACTGGCGCTTCGTGAAAGAGCCCGTGCGAACCACGAGGCGATCGCAGTGCTTGACGGCAATGACAGCGATTACGGCGCGAAAATCCACAGCCTGGCAGCCGAAAGCGGCCAGATCGCAACTGAAATGACATTGCTGGTCTCACAGCTGCGCGTTGACATACATGCAAAGTTGACCGAGGAGCAACGGCAAAAACTGACTGAAGGCGCTGACCGCATGCGGCAGCGACGCGACGGCACGAGGCGCGCACCGGGCGGCGATACAGAACAATGACCGTCGGCCTGACATAATCATTGATTCGCAAAAGGCGTCTGCAAAACAATGACATATAGTCAAATAAGGACAACTATCGTCGCCGCCCGGTCTGGAAACGCGCTCATGTCCGGCTGATTGTTGCGAGAGCAGTCTGGTCGTATTAAGGTCTGGATGATGGCGAAAGAAGCTCTCAGGGCCCGAAAAACAGGCGTTTTCAGGGAACTTGAAGGGGCTCTGTCCATCCAAAGAACATAATGCAGATAAGGGCGCCCGGATTGCGACAGTCAATCGACATCCGCGCGAAGCAGATCAGATGTTAAGGCGGTAGCGCAATGAAGACACCTCGCGACGAGCGTTCATTTCTTTCATCCTTTCGTAGAATTGCTGTCAGTGCAGTCGTACTCACAGTGTTCGCGATTGTCAGCGGTTGCGTTACGCCGCCTCCCGCCAGTGGCGGTTCTTCAGGTTCCTCGGGCTCCTCGGGTTCCTCGGGCTCCTCGGGCTCGTCAGGATCTTCCGGTTCATCGGGTAGCCAGTCCGGCGGTCAGTCCGGCGGTCAGTCCGGCGGCCAGTCAGGTGGTCAGTCAGGCGGTCAGTCCGGCGGCGAGTCAGGCGGCGAGTCAGGCGGCCAGTCAGGCGGCCAGTCAGGCGGTCAGTCCGGCGGCCAGTCCGGCGGCGCATCGGGCGGTTCTTCCGGTGGCGCGTCGGGTGGATCTTCCGGCGGCGGAGCGTCAGGTGGCTCGGCAGGCGGGTCTTCAGGCGGTACCGGCGGCCAGATGCAGGGTCTTGGTGGTCGAACCGGCGGTGGTGGCGGATCAACCGGCGGTGGCAGTGGCATGGGTGGCAGTGGACAGGAAGGTGACTGCGGCGGAAATGACTTGCCGGGCGGCGTCGGCGGTATGGAACAGGGAAGTGAAGACTGCGCTGGCGGTGTTGGCCAGTACCCGGGCGAGACGGCTGCCGAACGACAGGCGCGTCTTGAAGGAACGCTTGAGGAATCTGTCGGCGACTTCGATGAAGTACTGGCAGAGGAGCAACGCGAGATATCGACTGTTGGCCGCAACACCGAAGGTTACGGTGGTGGCTCGGGCGGCAGCTCCGGTGGCGGCGTAGGTCTTGGCAAACAGGGCGGCGGTAGCGGCGCTGGAAGCGGCGGCGGCTCCGGGAGCGGCGAATCTGCAAACACCTCGGAAGGAAACGCACCCGGTTCATCGCCCTCAGTCGCGGGAATGAGCGAAGAGGAGAGAAAAGCTCGAACGCCGGAAGATATTCCGGACCTGGTCAGCGAAGATATCGTTGCCAAGCAGCTTCGTGAAGCCGCACTGGCCGAAGAGGATCCTGCGCTAAGGGAACGACTTTGGGAAGAGTACAGGAACTACAACAAACTTTGATCCCGGAAATTTTTACGAAATAATTAATAGCAGGGCGCCGCGAAAAAATGAATGGAACACTAAGATTCTCACCGCTGGTTTTCGTACTGATGTTCTTCGCGAGTGGATGCACTGTGTCCGAAGTGATTACGGGAGAAACCACCGAGCTGAATGTAGCGACTTTAGACGTATCGGAAAGCCTGTTACTCGATGTTGGCATCATAAATTTTGATGCCGGGATTCCCGAGGATAACAACATAGAGAAATCCGGTATCTATCCGGAAGTTCGAATGGCGGAGGCACGCTACCTGCCGTACCACATAAAAACGACGCTGCAAGGAACGGGCTATTGGGGAGCGGTTCGCGTAATCCCGAATCGCTACGTATTCACCGATGTAACTTTAAGCGGACGCATCGTTCGTTCCGATGGCGAGTATGTGACCCTGGCGATCAAGGCCGAAGACTCATTGGGAAATGAGTGGTTCGAGAATAATTATTCGACACAGACCGGTTTGACGTCGTACGCCGAATATCGCGATCGTTCCAATGACCCTTACCAAAAGATTTTCAACGATTTGGCGAACGATCTCCACGCCTATGTATCTGCCCTGGACCCGAAAGATGTTACCCGCATGCGGCAAGCATCCGAGTTGAAGTTTTTCGCTGATATGGCGCCGGATTCGTATGGCGAACATTTTGAGGTGGACGAAGACGGCATGACCACGCTTCTGCGCTTACCTGCCGAGAATGACCCGACGGTTGATCGGCTGCGTCAAATCAGGGAGCGAGATCGCCTGGTAATAGATACCCTGAACGAGCATTACGCAAATTTTTACTACGGTATCGCGTTACCGTATGAAGGTTGGAGAAAAACGGCAAGAGAGCAGTCCATCGCTTATCGGCAAACCCGGCGCTCCGCTACGATGAAAGCCCTGTTAGGCGTCGTTGTGGTGGCCGGCTCAATGAGTGTGAATACCGGAGGTTCAAATTCTCGCGCTAAACAGGCGGCGAAATATGTCGGCATCAATCGCGGCATGCGCACAGTTATGGATGCCTGGAGAATGCGCTCTTCCGCAAACGTCTACAGGGAAAATATCAAGGAATTGTCGGAATCGTTTGTCGCGGAAGCGGCTCCCATGGTCATCCAGGTCGAAGGCGAGTCCAGACGCCTCACTGGCACGGCCGAAGCGCAGTACGAAAGTTGGCGAAAACTGTTGCACGAGATCTACGAGGTGGAAACAGGTTTTTCCCAGGAAGTGGATCTGAGCGTACCCACACGGTCCGCTGAGCCGGCCGGCTGAACAGCCCAAAAATACCATGCACGTGTTGAATGAAGGTGCGCTGCTTGCCGGTAGGTATGTCCTTGTTCGTCGGATTGGTGCAGGGGGTATGGGTGAGCTCTGGCTTGCCGACGATCGACGATCGGAATCACGTGTTGCGCTGAAATTCGCAGCGGACTCAGCCAATGCAGCGTCCGTTGATGCGCTAAAGAAAGAATGGCACATCGGCAGTCGCCTGATGCACGCAAACATCATTCGCGTCTTCGAATATCACGATGATCCGAACGGTGAATTTTACGCCATGCAGTTTATTGGTGGTCCGGATATCAGCGCGCTTACCGGTATTGCACTCGATGAGATTCTTCGGCCGATTGGACTGCTCGCGGATGCGCTGCGTTACGCACACGCAAAACACCTGATTCACCGCGACATCAAAGCGTCCAATGTGCTGCTGGATTCGCGTGGAATACCGTATCTCGTGGATTTCGGTGTGTCTGCGATTATCGGCCAGTCTGCGGCAGGCGGTGGATCTGAAATCAATGCCAGCCCACAGCAAAGAGCGGGTGAGCCACCGGCAACATCGGACGATATCTATGCGCTTGGTGTGTTGATCGTCGAGCTGGCAACCGGCGTTCCGCCGGCGGCGAATGATGAAAATACACTCAAGGCTCTTGTAGACAACAACGGCGACCATTTTCCAAGCGCACTGTCAGCGCTGCTTCAAGACATGCTCAATGATGATGCGGCCTCACGTCCCGCGGCCGAAACAGTTGTTGAACGTCTGAGCGACGCCGGATTTTCTTCAGGCACTGCGCCGACGAGACTGCTTGGTGCTGCCGGCGACGATGTAGCGTCGGTGAGTGTTGAGTCGATCAAGCCAGTTGAACTGCAAGGTGGAACTGCCGCCGCAGTTACCGCGGACTCGAATGAGGATCAGGGTGTCTCGCCAAAACTCCTGTATGGCGGACTTGGCATCATGCTCTTGTTGTTCCTTGGCGTGATATTCCTGCTGCCACCCTCGGAGGATGACCCGTCGCAGCCTCCGGAGGCAGGTATTACTGAAACGGACGATGGACAGTCGGCACAGGGCGAGGACGATACGCCGTCATCCCGGGACGTATCTGGAGAAGGAGACGATGACCAGGGCGATGCCGGCTTCGGTGAAAATGTTGATCGCATCGGGTCAGATGACGCGGCGCTGACAAAAGCGGAAACCGATGATCTTCTCGGCGATCTGTTGTCACGACTAGAGCGTCTTCGCTATCGGGCGATCGATCGATGGGGAGGCCAGCCTTACCTGGATGTGCTCGACGTATATGAGAAGGGCGACAAAGCGTACGTGGAGAGGGACTACCCGGTTGCCGGTATTCATTACAAAAAGGCGATCGAGCTCATCGATCCTTTTTTCGATCAGGTCGACAAGGAATTCGACAAGGCGTTCGCGGCAGGTCAGCAAGCATTCGACAACGGCGATCATGTCAATGCGGTCAGATCCTTTGATCTTGCTGTAGCGATAACGCCCGGGGATGCTGAGGCGACTGCCGGGCTCGCCAGGGCGCTCAATTTGAAAAGCGTATTGGATCTCATGGACCAGGCGCTGCAGTTCGAGAATGACCTGGAGCTGGACGCCGCTCGAATCGCATTTGAGCAGGTGCTGGATCTCGATGCTGCTTGGGAACCGGCCATAACGGGTCTAAAACGAATTCGCGCGACAATCAAGCAGTTCTCGTTCGATCAGCGAATGACCGAGGGCTTTGACGCATTGATTGCAGGTGACTTCGAGACGGCGCGAGCAGCATTCAATGCAGCGAAGGCGCTGGATCCTGCGTCGAGCCAACCCTCCGACGGTCTGCTACAGGTCGATCAGGAAGTGCGGCTGGCGAAGATCGTTCGACTTGAAAACCAGGCGCAGACGCTGGAGCAAAATGAAGAATGGGAAACAGCCAGCAGCGTCTATCTGGAAGTTCTTGAGATTGACGGCGATTTACAATTTGCGAAGGACGGCCTGGCGCGTACGCGGCAACGCGAGAAACTGCATAATACGTTGAACGATTACATCGATAATCCCGATTCGCTGAGCGAACCAACAACGATGCGCGCGGCAACCGACATGCTGCTGAGCCTGTCGCGTATTTCTCCGATCGGCCCGCGGCTCGAAGACCAGAAGAATAAACTGAGTCGTCTCCTCAAGCGCGCGGCGACACCGCTCGGAGTGCAGCTGGTGTCCGACAGCGTCACTGACGTCGCTATATTTAAAGTAGCGAAACTCGGTTCGTTTCAGTCAAAAGAATTGAGCCTGCGCCCCGGCGTTTATGTGGCGGTTGGCAGCCGGCCGGGGTATCGTGACGTGCGCATTGAGTTTCGGGTGGCGCCCGAGATCGAAATGCGGCCTATCGTCGTGCAGTGTGAGGAGCAGATTTGAAGTTTGAGGCGGTCATAGTCAGGGATGCTGAAGGCGAACGACGCTTTACGCCGGAAAAACTGCCACTAAGACTTGGCACGGGCGTCAATTGCGAGATTCGGTTGCCCGGTCCGGGGAATGCACCCATCGCTGTTATTGACAACCTGGATGGTGAGCCATTCATCCAGCCGGTCGGGCAGGGTGGGACGCTCAAGATAAATGGCAACGTGTTGAGCACGTCCCGGCGATTGTCCGCCAATGACGAGCTGGAATTCTTCGGCACGCGAATCGAGGTGGAAGAGCAAGACGGCTCAATGGCGCTGCAGGTACATCTGGAGGGCAGCGCTTACGTAACCAAACCGCCTGAGTTGCCGGCTTCAGGCGATAGCGTTGGCGACGAGACGATCGCCGCCACCGTGTTCCAGCGCTCTGCGGATATTAAAGCCATAGAGTCAGGAGCCGGCGGTCACCGCTGGCAATATTTTGTCGCCGGTGGATTGTTGTTGCTGGTTGCATTGTCGTGGTTACTTTTCAGTTCTCGCTCGATCCAGTTCGACATTCGCCCCGGCGAGCCGGACGAATTTTCGATTTCAGGTGGCTGGTTCAAATTTCCACTGGGTGACCGGACGTTAATGCGGGAAGGTTCCTACAATGTGCAGGTCAAGAAAGAAGGCTATTACGACATCAGCCAGGCGCTGCAGGTAGACGAGACACCGAGCAGGACAGTCGTCATTGAATTGCGCAAGCTCCCCGGCAAGTTGACCGTGCGCACGGACGGTGTCGCTGACGCCATCGTCACGGTCGATGATTCCAAAGTGGGTCAGGCACCCTATGGACCCATTGAACTTGAGCCCGGCACACATTCAATTTCCGTTACAGCAGACCGTTACCTGCCGTTTGCGGACAGGCTGGTCGTTCCCGGTCTGGGCCGGCATCAGGACTATCATGTACAACTGGTTCCGCAGTGGGCTAATGTCGATATATCGTCTGAACCCAGTGGCGCAGCCGTCTTTCAGGGTGAGGAAAAAGTCGGCGTGACGCCGCTAACGCTGGAATTGATGGAGGGCACGCACACCCTCAGTGTTGTCGCGGATGGATTTAAAGCCTGGGACGGGAGCATAGAAACCGTATCCAACGAAGACCAGTCTCTGCCAACTATTCAGCTCGAGCCCGCCAATGCACAACTGCAGGTTAATTCGATTCCACGCGGCGCAAATGTCACGGTCAACGGTCGCTACCGTGGACAGTCACCCATCAAGCTCGCGCTTTCGCCCGACATCGATTATCAGATTGGCCTGTCGAAGGCCGGCTACGGATCGAGTGTGCGGCAAGTAAGGCTTTCGGCAGCATCGTCGGAGGCAATTACCGTGGATCTGTCCGCGCGGGTTGGCAAGCTGACTATTTCCACCTGGCCAGAAGAAGCGACTGTCTACATTGATGGTTCTGCGCGTGGAACGGGCTCGATGACTTTGAATCTGTCTTCTGCGCCACACCGCCTTGAAGTCAAGCACGACGGATTTCAGTCATTCAGTCGCAGCATTACGCCGAGGCCGGGGTATCCACAATCTCTGCAGGTTCGATTGTTATCAGACGCTGAAGTGCTGGCGCGTGGTACTTCGAATTCCGTAAGTACCCGCGATGGCCAGACCATGAGACGAGTAGAGCCCGGTGGTTTCACCCTGGGCACGTCCCGCCGTGAGCAGGGCAGGCGTGCCAACGAGGTGCTGATCCCGGTGACGTTGACCAGGCCTTTCTATATTGGTGTGAAGGAAGTCAGCAATCGGGACTTTCTCAAGTTTCGCAAGAATCATATTTCAGGGGACAACGTGCATGCGTCTCTTGCAGGCAACCTCAATCCGGTCGTCAACGTAAGCTGGGCGGATGCGGTCGAGTACTGCAACTGGCTGAGCACCCAGGAAGGCTTGCCACTTGCCTACGAAAAGAAGTTTCAGAAATGGCAGCCAATCTCGCCAACGCCGGACGGTTATCGATTGCCGACCGAGGCGGAGTGGGTATGGGCAATTCGCTACCAGGGCCGAACAAAAGCCAGCGTGTTTCCGTGGGGAGGACGCCTGCCACCGCGACGTGACAGCGGCAACTACGCGGACAAGTCGGCGGTTGAGCTCGTACCGTCGATTTTGCCGGGCTACAACGATGGCTTTGCATCAACGGCCCCCGTTGGCTCGTTCCCCGCCAACGCGCTCGGACTTTACGATGGCGGCGGAAACGTTGCCGAATGGGTGCAGGATATCTATTCTGTAGCAAATCCGGGTCAAACCGAGCCATCCGTCGATCCTGTCGGGCCGGCCCGGGGCAACAACAAGGTCATCCGAGGCTCGAGCTGGCGGCACGCCGGCATTACGGAGCTCAGGCTGGGCTATCGGGATTTTGGTACGGGCGGTCGAGTGGATCTTGGATTTAGAATAGCCAGAAACGCCGACTAATACGGGATTTTTGAGCCTGATACGTTGTCCAACGATGCATCCGTTCATAAATGGTGAGCCATGATTCGATATCTGTATACATTGATTGCTGCAACGTTGTTGGCATTCAACGTGCTTGCGCAGGACGAAACGCCGACGGAAGTCACCACCGAGCCCGAAACAGAAGCAGCCTCTACCGCCGAGGAAGAAACGGACGCCGAAGAGGTGGAAGATGCGGATCTCGATGACCAGACCTACGATGAAGACGATGACGACTTCGTGCCGACCGAGGAAATTCCAGCGGACGAACCAATTCCGTTTCCGACCAATATCTGATTTTTACAATGAGTTGTAGCCCATGAAGAAAAACAATATTCCGGTTGAATTTGTATTCCAGTTATTCGCCCTGATAATCGCGATCATCCTCGTGCACGCTTTTTATGTGTCGGTGGTCCGGCCGAATGCCGCCGAAGTGATAGCTGAACAAAACCTGCAGGCATCACAGGATCCGGATTTTATTCGGGAACGGTCGACATGGGTGCTCATCAAGGACCTGGAGCAGGAAGCCTGTTTCATTCTGATGTTCTGGGCGCTGGCGATCATGGGATTCAAAACCGCGGAGATTCTGCGCGAAAGGAATTTGCTGGAAGTTGACCTGGTCTCTATTGCAGAGGGAATGCGAATATTACCCGAGGACACGCGGGAGTTTGCCCGCCAGGTACAAGCCCTGCCGGCACGTGAGCAGAAGATGGTATTGCCGCGTGCGCTGTTGAACGCGCTACGGCGGTTCAGTACGACACGCAGTATTCAGGACGTTTCGAGCAGTACCCATACGATCTTCGAATCAGAAGCTGACCGCCTCGAGTCTGAGTTATCCATGATCCGGTACATTTCGTGGGCGATTCCGTCCATCGGGTTTATCGGGACAGTTCGCGGTATCGGTGAAGCGCTCGCCCAAGCAGACAAGGCAGTGCAAGGTGACATTACCGGGGTAACACAAAGCCTGGGTGTCGCATTTAATTCAACATTCATCGCATTGCTGATCAGTATTTTCCTGATGTTTCTGGTCTACCAGTTGCAGCTTCTGCAGGAGCGACTGGTATTCGACAGTGAAAACTACCTGGACGATAAACTCATTCGCCATATGAAGTCTGATTAAGAGGCGGCACCTGGTCCATGCGCACCGCAGTACACATTAATGATGCCGGCATTACATTGCTGGATGGCGGAAAAATCCTGTACCGCGAGCCGGGATTTGCGCTGCTCGAAGACAATCGCCTTACAACAGGCGATGACGCGTTCCGGCAGGCGAGGATCAAGCCGCGTCATATCCAGAATCGGTACTGGTCAGAACTGACAACCGAGCCG
>Ga0316187_10002668_pt1 | contig 15528 bp, 13 predicted proteins | sample CroRivburrow1_MG_FD_204927 | JGI IMG/M metagenome (GOLD analysis project Ga0316187, IMG submission 204927) | Coastal sediment microbial communities from Maine, United States - Cross River worm burrow 1 | ecosystem: Environmental > Aquatic > Marine > Coastal > Sediment | place: USA: Maine... | reverse complement strand
AGGGCGCCGGTGCGGCGGATTTTGTTTCTTTTTTATCAATACCTGCAACGGTGAAATCACGCAAACCACTTAAGGAGTTGGCCAAGGTTTTATCGGTTAGGTATTTTTGACCCTTCGGCAACATATCCCTGGTATTCCAATCGGCAAACCATTTTATGCCATCTGTTTCAAATAATACGCGAACGACAAAATAGTGTGTGGGTTTGAAATTTTCGATTTCGCGTTCTCTTTCTACCACCAGGCGTAGTGCCACACTTTGCACGCGACCAGCGGACAAATGTTGCTGTTTCAACTTCGATAGCGCCGGGCTGACCATATAGCCCACCAGACGATCCAAAACCCGTCGCGCTTCTTGTGCCCTAACCAGTGGGTAATTAATAATGCCCTGTGTTTCCAGTGCTTTAAGTACGGCCTTTTTGGTGATTTCTTGAAAAGTCACTCGAATCGGGTTTTTTAGATGGAGTGATTTCTCCAAATGCCAGGAAATAGCCTCCCCTTCTCTGTCCGGATCGGTGGCCAAGTACACATCGTTGGCCTTAGCCGCCGCTGCCTTTAAATAGCCAATGGTTTTTTTCGATTTTGGATTCGTAACATACGTCGGTTTAAAATTCGGTGGCGACACGCCCATTTCTTTTGTGGGCAAATCGCGGATATGACCGACAGACGCCATGACCTTCCAATCGCTGCCTAAAATTTTGGCTATTTTCTTTATTTTGTTGGGTGACTCTACAATGAGTAGGTTCATACATAGTCCCTTCCAACTGTCCGTGGATCTGACGTCCAACGCTACGAATTTGTACGTAAATTCGTTAGCATATATTATATCTTAAGGCGCCCAAGGCATCATCCGTCGCATGCCACTCATTGCCGGAGCGACATTATGAGTCATCACACCCATGTCGCGGCGCATGTATCCCATATCGTGGGATATATTGCCGGTGTTGGTGCTAACGATTTCCATGGAACTCTTCATGGCTTGCATATCATGTGACATGCTAGTCATGGCATTTTCCATAATATTGACGGTATAAAACATATAGATAACGGCAAAGATAGCGATAATCATACCAGGAATGGCAATCCAACGAGTACGGCGCATTTGCTCACGTTGAACCCTGTCGAGTTGCTCCAGCTTTTTATCATGCAATCTTTCTTTGTCTTTTGCTTGCTCGATTAGATTTTGATGTTCGAGAATAATGGATTCACTCAGTCGCGCAACAACGTCATTGTTGCGATCTTCGCGCCGCTCAGAGGTCGACTCAACATTAGTGAAGCTCTTTTCCAGTCCGCTGATGAGTTGAGTGATTTCCTGATTGCGGCGCAAATCACGGTTATCCATATTTTCGTGAATAGTAACCAGGCCATTATTAATTTCCTGAATCAGTCCATCAAACTGTTTGTCTCTACTGGCACGTTCCTGCTGCATATCCTGCAGCAATGTTTTTATCGCATCGTTGGTGGCTGGCGTGCTTGTTGCGCCGCTCTCTTCTAAAATACCATTCTCCAATGGTGGGACCTTTGAATCTGGTGTATCGGCCATTTTACTACCCTCACTGATAAATATCTGGATATTATACCGGTAGTTTATTTAAATAATAAGCCAATATTGATCGACCAATAACACATCAGGCACTTAGGCCAATCCCATAGCCTGTTAGACCTATAAAAATCGCTCAATCATTATAAGAAGTCACAGTTCACAAGTATTCTATTGAATATTCCTGAACAGAGAAAAATGTGCAAATGACAAAGCCTCAAAATTCTTGTCTTGCCTAGAGTCGTCAACATAAAGCAAATTTATGCCACTATTCGAATAAAGTTAAGCCGCGTACCGTATAAAAGCAGGATATTGTGTGCTAGAAATAGTGTAGCAGTTTACCCAGCGCAGTAGTGATCTGTTCCTTAATACGGTAACTATGTGCATGTCATTTGTGCAACCGTATTGTTGTCAAATATCGATTTGTCCAAACGAAGGAGTCTGCTATGTGTAACAGAATAATCGTCCTTTTCATCTTATTATTCATTCCTTTTGGTGCCCAAGCGCTAAAACCAAGTGTCCATGGGTCGGCACTAGTCTACACCACTAAAGGCAATTTTACTGATGTCAAAAATGATGTCGTGGATGCCATATTGGAAAATGGTATGGTGATCAGTTATGTTGCGCATGTTAAATCCATGCTTGATAGAACGGCAAAGGCCGCGGGGGTAAAAGCTAGCGTATATGATAATGGTGAGACGATATTGACCTGTAAATCGGGTTTGTCACATGATTTAGCCAAGGCCAATCCACATCATATCGTGCTGTGTCCATGGGGGATTTCGGTGTATACCTTAAAAGGAAAGCCTAATACTGTTTATGTAAGTATTCGTCAGCCGTACAAGGATGAAAAATCATATATGGCGGTTCACAAGATGCTGCAGGAAATTATTAAAGACGCGTTAGACTAAAAGTAATAATGCAGTAAGTCGCCAGCTGGATGGCAATGGGTTTGTGCCAGATCTTGGGGCGCAAAACATTAAAGGAAATCACAACCGCCTTTAACACCAAGCATGTAGGCGGTGTGACACACCAAATACGCCAGTTGAAAGAGCTTGTCAGTAAGGACGGGAAAGTTCATAGTTTTGAACAACTAGCAACTCAACAACTGACCCCCTAATCGTTTAATCCTTAATCTCTGTAACCGTATCTTTCCATATGACCGGCCAGGGCCTTGGCCGTGTCTCGATCCGCTGTGGCGTAACTAATGAAAATATCGGTCATAGTGACATGAGTGCAATTTATGGACACTCACTAGCTAGTCAGCCCATTTTTTAAAGCGCTTGTCCCATTTCTTAAAGCGTTCGCGACAATACTTGTCTAGGGTCTCGTGACTGTCAAAAAACAATTCAAAATCATCTTCGGCTGGGCCATCAAATTCACAGCTATCATTAGAATGTTTACGACAAATTTTTGGCCGCTTGTCATATATTCCGCAGCCACCATTAGGTAGGAGATGGACGCAGGGTGTCAATATGGATAGAAACCAGCCATCCTCGTCTTTAAATGCTTGGATGTTCTTGTGTGACAACTGCCAATAAAGATAATCAAATTCTCCCATTTTTTTCGGCGCATCAATCTCATGGGTAACATAAGTACAACAAATGGACTGCACACATTGTCCGCATTTATCATCAAGGGTAACACCGATTTGTTCTAGCGAATCCTTGGCTTTTTTAGTTTTGGCCTTAGTGCTTTTTGGCGTCTTTTTGCGTTTGTCTTTCTGATTTTTAGTACCCAATGGACTTTCCTTAACTAATTATTGCTGGAATGTGTGTTAAATGGCTTTTGAAACTGGTCATTAATGGTTGCTATCGCTATAATTCCAATAAGCCCCGCTAAATATTTTTTACAGTATTTTTTGGGAAAGAAGTAATGTGCCTATAATAGTCACATTGAGCCACATAGTGAAGTATATAGCATGATATCCAACCTATTTAAAGCCAAAAAATCAAAACCCTCGATCTCCCAGAATAACGTCAACGAAACCTACGCCGCCATTGACTTGGGTTCCAACAGCTTTCATATGATTGTTGCCCAATTTCACGAAGGTGAACTACAGGTGGTAGATCGACTAAAAGAAATGGTGCGTCTTTCAGCCGGCCTCGATTCATCGAACAATCTAAGCGAAGATGCGCAAGAACGTGCGCTAAGTTGTCTGGAACGTTTTGGGCAACGCGTAGCGAGCTTGCCGCAAGGAAATGTTCGCGTCGTTGGTACTAACACTCTTCGTAGTGCCAACAATTCAAAAAAATTTATAAAAAAGGCGATAATCGCCCTTGGTCACACGATTGATATTATTTCCGGCATGGAAGAAGCACGCTTAATCTATTTGGGTGTAGCCCACAATACAGCAGCAAACAACGACAAACGACTAGTGATTGACATTGGTGGCGGTAGCACGGAAGTTATCATTGGGGAAGGATTTGATCCAATCTGTATGGAAAGCCTCTATATGGGTTGTGTATCCATGACCGTGCGCTTTTTTGCCGATGGCATTATTAGCTCTCAAGCATTTAAAAAAGCTGAACTTGCCGCAAGGGTCGAACTCGAGCCGATTTACAATATGTATAAACGCATGGGATGGAAGGTTGCCATTGGCGCATCTGGAAGCATAAAAGCCGTACAAAGCGTTGTAAAGGCTGCTGGTTGGTGTGAAGAAGGGATTTCATTGGCAGCGCTCAAACAATTGGTACAGGCCATAAAAAAGACTGACCACATTGATAATATTCGTTTTGAAGGTTTAAGTGAAAAACGAGCGCCCGTGTTTGTCGGTGGTGTAGTGGTGTTGTACAGTATCTTTAAGGCACTCAAAATAGAGCACATGGAGGTTTCTGAAGGCGCTCTAAGAGAGGGTTTGCTACATGATTTATTAGGTCGAATTCACCACGAAGACGTTCGTGCCAGAAGTGTTTTGAGTCTTGCGAAGACCTTTAACGCAGATCTCGAACAATACTCGAGAATGCAATCCACCATCGAGCAATGTTTACCTCAACTAATCGATGTTTGGAATTTCGATCTACAAGAAGACGGCCAGTGGTTATTATGGGCCGCAATGCTACATCGGATCGGATTAACTATTTCGCATAGCCACTATCACAAACATGGCGCCTATATCGTGGGCAATACTGATTTACCAGGTTTCACCCAACAAGAAAAAGCGGTGTTAGCTATAATTATTCGTTACCATTGCAGAAAATTTAATAAAACCGATTACAAGGAATTACCTGAACACTGGAGTAATCGGGCTATGTATTTAACAATTTTGTTTCGCTCAATATTCTTGTTACACCGTAGCCATGACACGGAAAAAATGCCCGATATCCAGATAAAAGCTACGAAAAATTCCTTAAAATTTGTATTTCCACCAAACTGGCTTGATAATCATTCATTAACTAATGCCGATTTGCTGCAAGAATCAATTGCATTGAAATCAGCAGATTTTGAATTTGAATTTGAGTAGTTAGCTTAAATTAACCAAATTAAAGACTATTTGTGTCCTGCCAGATTCTCCAAAATACTGTTTTGTGCGGATACTGGCGCATCATCTTGGCCAATTTTGCGCAAATACGTACCATCACTCTGTAATAACCATGCGTGGGTATTATCATCCAAATAGGCATGCAGGTCATCAATAATGCGCTCTCGTAAGTCTTTGTTTTCAATAGGAAAACAGGTCTCCACCCGCTGAAACAGGTTTCGTTCCATCATATCTGCACTGGCGCAATACACTATTGGCTCATCTGAATTCGCAAAAAAATACACTCGCGTGTGTTCCAAAAAACGACCCACGATAGAGCGCACACGTATATTTTCGGAAACACCGGCAATACCGGGGCGCAGATTACATATTCCTCTTATGATCAAATCTATCTCAACACCTGCCATAGAAGCCTTATAAAGTGCTTGAATGAGTTTCGGTTCGGTCAAGGCGTTTACTTTTATTATAATTCTTCCTGATTGATCCCCTTGGGCCAATTTTGTTTCATTATCGATCAAATCTAACAACGATTTGTGCAAAGTAAAAGGTGCTTGCAAAAGTTTGTCGTGTTTTGAAACCTTACCCAAACTTGTGAGCTGCAAAAAAACATTATGCACATCTTTTCCAAGAAATTTGTTTGCTGACATCAACCCATAATCTGTATAAAGCCTAGCCGTACTTGGGTGGTAATTACCTGTCCCTAAATGAACATATTGACGCAATTTTTTACCCTCTCGACGCACAATATGAATCATTTTCGCATGAGTTTTGTAGCCCACAACACCATAAACCACATGAACACCGGCATCTTGCAAGCGATTGGCAAGCCCAATATTTTCTTCTTCATCAAATCGCGCCCGCAACTCAACCACGACGGTTACCTCTTTTCCCGCACGAGCCGCCGCGACCAAGGCGTCCACAATAATTGATTTGGCACCGGTACGATAAAGTGTTTGTTTAATACTCAGGACTTGCGGATCGGTTGCCGCCCTTTTAATCAGATCCACAACTGGTGCGAAGGATTCGAAGGGATGATGCAATAAGATATCCTGGTTTTTCAAGATCTGAAAAATGTCTTTACTGCCGGTAAGTGCTTTAGGAATACCTGGGATAAACGGCGCGTACTTTAAATCAGGAAATTCGACCAAGTCGTAAATGGCCTGAATACGATTTAGATTCACGGGTCCATCGACCTGGTAGAGTTCCCTTTCGGTCATTTCGAATCGCTCGAGTAAAAAATTTACCAGATTGTCCGGACAATTGTGAGCTACTTCCAGTCGAACTTCATCACCATATCGACGTGAGGTTAACTCGCCCTCCACTGCACGCAATAAATCGTCAATCTCCTCCTCATCCACAAACAAATCACTGTTACGCGTCACGCGAAACTGATAACAACCTTTAGCCTTCATGCCATGAAATAACTCATTAACATATTCATGGATAACAGAAGATAAAAACACGAAATCGTGTGGGCCGCTTTGAGTCTCTTCCGATGGCAACTGGATGACTCGCGGTAAGGCACGTGGCGCCTGCACAATCGCGTGGCCTCGGTTACGACCGAAGGCATCTTTGCCGGACAAAGATACAATGAAATTTAGACTCTTGTTTAATATGCGCGGAAATGGATGTGCCGGATCAAGCCCCAGCGGACTTAATATTGGTAATAATTCTTCATGAAAATAATTGTGTAACCACGCTTCTTGGGTATCAGTCCAATCCTGTCGACGAATAAAATTAACACCCTCTTTTTGTAACAACGGACATATAACATCATTAAATACACGATACTGTTCAGCGACCAGACTGTGGGCCTTGTCACTTATGACATTTAAAACATCCAACGGTAACATGGCGTCGGGACCAACTGCAGTGGATTTTGATTCGGCCTTTTGTAAAAGACCTGCCACCCGCACCTCAAAAAACTCATCTAGATTAGTACATGATATACATAAAAATCTTAGGCGTTCCAGCAACGGAATCGTCTCATCCTTCGCTTGCTCCAGGACGCGAAGAGTAAACTCCATCAGGCTCAGTTCACGGTTAATATATAGATCGGATTGGTTAATATTTATTGTATCCACGCTGTTTACTTCCTTCGTATCATTCCAGATATCTGACCATACTAAATGTGTCACTACAAAGCTCTCTCTAACAACTCGCAGTATTTTTTAAGTGCTTCTATGCGTGCGAATGGATAAACGACCTTAAAAACTCTATTTGTTAATACCACCTGCCATAATATAATCTTAGCCTACAGCTCTGGATATATTGTTGGGTTTTTGGCATTCACCCAGTTTTACAGCGGTTATCGAGCTTGAAAACCATATAAAACTCAATTCACCCTGTTCAATCATATATTTAATCCATTGATTATTATAATTTTTTAATTTTACACACATATTTTATATGGCAATGATATAATTAAGCGAACGCTAATATAGCATTATTGTATATTACCTGATAAAATTACTCGGGTATTGTTTATTAATAAAGGTGAAGAATCTATGGAAGCAATTGTTAACGGTAAAACTATTCTATTAAGCGAAGCAGGTTGGCTTGAAGATCTCACTGAGTGGAGTGAAGAACTGGCTGTGGAAATCGCAAAAACTGAAAAAGTCCCAGAACTTACCCAAGAGCACTGGGATATCATTAATGAAGCACGTGAATATTTCGAAGAAAATGGGACTGTTGCTGAACCACGCACATTCTCAAAAATCATGAAAAAGAAATACGGCAAAGATCGCAGTGACCAAAAATACATTTATTCGCTGTTCCCCACGGGCTTAATTAAATGTGCCAATAAAATCGCCGGACTACCCCGTCCTAAAGGCTGTAGCTAAGCTCACTTCGAAACAAACCAATATCCTAGCTTAATCAGGTGGGCGTCTTTCATAATATATATGACAGCGGTCAGCTGATTAACAAGGGATATTTTTGCTTTAAATCTAGACTAAAGCATTACTACCGGCAACCACCTCCCGCATTCCCAGTAAATCATCGCTTAGTTTACGAGGCCGCGCCTCTGGATGTTGTTGAATACCAAATGTTGTTTAGAAGGTAATTGTACTACCCATCCCAGACGCCTTTCATTAGAACCAATATGCTTGCTACCCGATTGGATCCTGAGCTAAGGCTAATGCCTAGCTCACGATAGCTTACATTGATACCAAGCACAATAAGACAAGCGGAATTGTCTAAATATCAGCCACTACTACTCAATTATTGGGCTATAACGTGAATATTTAACAGTTACCACTACCACTTAGTTGTAGCATGGATGTATATGACAGCGCCTTTTTTCGGAAACTTATTGAGTTCGAGCAAGTGCAAATGATTTGGAGATTAGTGGATGTGTTTTTGAAGCTATTCATTGTGGCTAGTTTTGCCTGCGTATTGCTGGGGTGTTTGTCAAAAAAATATGATGCGCCTGATAGTGGGCCTGCTGCAAGTTTAACACTTTCAGCAAATGCCAATAAACTGCGCGTCCAAGTCTTTGATGACCGACATTGTACAAAAAGTGCATATGGGAACCGCCTTGCCTATTTTTCAGGAGAGACCAATGGCAGTCGAGAAGAAATAACCAAACAGATTCTCGCTGAAAAGGAATTTATCTTTACCTTTGCTCAGGATATTAGCGAACGTCACAAATGCAATGTTACGCTCGCTTTTATTCCTGAAATTGGCAAGACATACCATGCAAAATACAACCTGATTGAAGGTCGTAAATGCAGTGCGCAGATCTATCTCGAAACCAAAGACACTAACGGTAATATCCTACTAGAGTCCGAACCTAGCATGGTGCAAACCCCTATGACGTGCATCAACAACCTTACAGATTAATTAGCATTTCAGTAACTAAGTAATTATAGAGTTTACACGCTTCACCTTGTTGACTGTCAGTGTTTGAGATAAATTACTATATCAACCAATGACGCCATGAGTGGATAAACGGCCAAAAAAACTAGCCAGTTAGGCAATACCGGTATGAATAATACAATGAAAATCATTGCAACTGCGATAAATAAGCCTTTAAATTTACCAATATTGATGGACTTTGATTGAATACCCAATTCTTGCATTTCCACTACCTCCGCATATATGGTTGAAAAATCAATCAGACGATATTTCTCAAATACAGCAACTGCATAAACCGATAACTCAGTTACATGTTGTGTTCGGCAAAAACTATATTGGGTGTTGAAATACGACGAAAGATAGACGCCAGCAAGCCAACATACCAGGAACCTGAACTCCTAATATGCTCCACTGACGTGGGATACATAATGCTCAGACATTAACTAAATCAATGGATCCAGACGAAACCATTTCCGTTCAACTACAAATAGCACATAAACCAACATTATTCAAAGACACTATCGGAAATTAACCATTTTTTTTAGAGATGAAGCTGGCAATGATTAAATTAAATCGTGCCGTGTTGCTCACTGACGACAAATTAATTAAAAAAGGAGAAGTGGTTTTCTAGCACTCCCCCCTTTTTAACTATTTGGCTTTTATTTTATCCTACTATATCCAAGTATATATCGACACTCGAAGTCAGCATAGGATACGCAGCAACAATAGCGACCCATGCAGGGATGGCAGGTATCAAATAAACCGTCAAAACAATTAAGCTGGCGATAATCAAACCTGAAATTTTACTATGGTTTATTGATTTCCTATCGACTGTTTCTAACATACTATTCTCCATTTATGTAGCTCCTTATTTATTAAAACAAATTCAATTCTCCAGCATTCCATGCTGTTGAAATAAATATTATTGTTGCTGGAAATACTTTCTAGCGAATACCCAGCTAGACAGAGTGGCTATTTGACGTGTAAAAGGTTTTTAAAAGAAAGTTTTTTACAACGATATTAGATCGCCATACTTAAGAATGTCATACTGATCAACTGATAAGGGAAATGTGGCGTTAAACAATACATCATTCGGATAATAAGAACTCAACTATCCAAACAAGTTCACTTCATATTAAAAATTAGTAGCATTTATTTCCAACAATACTGCCAGGTAACTTCGTTGCGCGTATCATACAAAGAGTTAAAAATAAGTCAACGAAATTTCTTATTATTAATCCCAACATTTACTTAACAACCAGCTCTATAATAAGTGTATAAACTAAAACATTAGTCTAACTAGTGCCCGTCCATAAACTCGCGTTTTTTAGTAGCCTGGATGAAACGCAGTGGAATCCGGGACGCCAAGCCTCAGATTTAACTCAGTATTCCCGGATTCCGCTAAGCTTCATCCAGGCTACATCACAACGGTATATCCGTTTATGGATGGGCTCTAACTAGGTATACCTGTCATGCATGGCGGCAATCAAATAGCAGAAGTCTTACAAAGGCAGGGGGTAAATACTGTATTCACGCTTTGCGGCGGTCATATTTCACCTATATTAACTGGGTGTAATGAAAAAGGAATTCGTGTTGTTGATACTAGACATGAAGCAACAACGGTTTTTGCGGCAGACGCCATGGCGAGGTTGTCGGGCATTCCAGGGGTTGCTCTTGTAACGGCAGGACCAGGAGTCACCAACACTATTACTGCAATAAAAAACGCACAGCTCGCCCAGTCTCCTATAGTCATAATTGGCGGCGCAACCGCAACTGCTCTAAAAGGACACGGCGCGCTTCAAGATATCGAGCTAGAAAGACTACTTAAGTCTATAGTTAAAAAAACATTTAGTGTTTCCCGTGTAAAATCCATTGTCCCTATATTTGAAAAGGCATTTGCTGAATGTCAATCCGATGTGCCAGGCCCTGTATTTATCGAATGCCCAGTTGACGTGCTCTACCCGGAATCTTTGGTTAGAGAGCTGTATAAGCAAAAAACTCATGGCCACTCACTGCAAAGTAAAATATTAAATGCGTATTTAAACTGGCACGTTAACAGACTGTTTTCTGGCGCCGACCATCTTTCACTGGATTCACCTAAACCCAGAGCGCGACGCTCGACAAACCCATCTCAAATTAATACCGTAGTCAAAAAATTGCAAGTGTGTCAGCGACCCATTTTATTAGTTGGCAGCCAGGCATTATTAAATGTTCAATCTGTGAATGAAACAGCACAAGCCATTATCTCTTTGGGCATACCCACTTACTTAACCGGCATGGCCCGCGGTTTACTCGGTAAAGAGCAAGATATGCAACTGCACCACAATCGGCGCAAGGCTCTAAAGGAAGCGGATCTAGTCATTGCGGCAGGCGTACCTTGTGATTTTCGTCTCAACTATGGCAGCCATATTCGAAGTAAGACCGACCTAATCGGCATCAATCTCAGCCAACATGATTTAAAGCTCAATCGTAAACCAAATTTGGCCATCCATGCCGATCCCGGTGATTTTTTACAGCAACTTGCAAATCATTGGCACACAAAGGAACACTGGCAAGACTGGAGAAGTCGTCTCAAGCAACAGGACACGCAACGAACTGTAGAAATCGCACAACAATCAACACATTCCACAAAAAAAATAAATCCCTTGGATCTATTTCAACAACTTAATACCATCATTTCAGATGATGCGATTATCATCGCGGACGGTGGCGATTTTGTCGCGACTGCCTCTTATATTGTCAAACCAGCGAAACCTCTGTCATGGCTGGATCCCGGGGTATTTGGTACATTGGGAGTGGGTGCGGGCTTCGCTCTTGCAGCTAAATTATATCACCCGGAAAAACCTGTTTGGATAATATACGGCGACGGTGCCTTGGGGTATAGCATTGCAGAGTTTGACACCTTTGTAAGACACGGTGTTGCGGTTATTGCCCTGGTGGGAAATGATGCCAGCTGGGGTCAGGTCGCTCGCGATCAAATTGAGATTTTAAAGGATCCTGTTGCCACACAATTACACCACACCGATTATCACCATGTAGTAAAAGGATTTGGTGCTCACGGTTTATTGTTAGAGCATTCAGACTCGATAAAAGAAACATTACTTCAGGCAATGACCTTATCAAGCGATTCAAAAATACCCGTTTTGATTAATGCCTTATTAAGTAAAAGCGACTTTCGAAAAGGTTCTATATCGATGTAGCTAGGTCAATGCTGCCCCGCAAATATCAAGCGCGGATCGCAATAGGTAGGATATGGAATCGGGGAACGCAAATAAAGACCGTTTGCCGCAAGGTGAATTGCGAAGCAAGAGAGGGTGCCCTGGGGTGCAGGGATGCGGCAATCGAGCGCCCAGGGATGGGTTTACCGCGCGTCTCGCCTAAAAGCGCCTACTGTTGGTTATTTGCGTTCGCCGGTTTCATGTCCGGAGTCGTTGCCACCACACTTAAGCGTTGACACAATAGGCACTTACTTAATACGTCAAAAATTTATGGGACAGCACTGGTAGCCTGGTTCTGTTTAATAGAAAGATAAGCTTGGGATCATTATTCAATTAAACCTAGTTTTTTGCCAACTCGCCCAAAGGCATTAAGGAGCACGACAACATCAACTTTTTTGTGCGCCGAGGTAAACTGCACGCGAATTTGTGCTTGGCCTTGCGGCACATTTGGGTAAGACACACCCATCACAAAAATACCCTGCTCCAATAGATTTTCCACTATTTGTTGCATCAATTCTACATCCTGAAATACTACAGGCGCAATTGGATGTATACCGGGCTTAACCACATAACCCATATCGGACATACCTTTTACAAAATACTCCCTGTTTTCAGTAATGCGTTGACGCATATGCTCGGAACCGTGAACAATTTCCAGGGCCTTCATGCCACCAGCCATTTCCGCAGGTGTTATTGCGTTGGTGTGAATGTACGAGGAAAGACGTTGCCTTAAAATATCGATTATTGCTTGACGGCTTGCGATAAAACCGCCGCCACCACCTCCCAAGGACTTACTTAACGTGGACGTGGTAATGTCGATTTTATCTATAATCTGATAGTGTTCACCAGTACCCCGTCCATTCTCACCTAAAACACCGGTGCCATGTGAATCATTAATCATGAGCAAGGCTTTATATTTTTCTGCGAGCTCAGCGATTTTGTCTAAAGGCGCAACCTCACCATCTACCCGAAAGGCACCTTCTGTTACAATCATTCTGTAACGATAGCTTTGCGTTGCTTGTAATTGTGTCTCTAGATCCTGAAGATCAATATGCTTATATTGAAAACTGGACGCTTGACTAAGGCGAATTCCATGTAAAATGGAGACATGATTTTGGCTATCACCAATTATGGCGTCTTTTTCATTAAATAGGGCCTCGAACAAACCTATATTGGCATCAAAGCAAGAGTTGCACAGGATTACATCGTCTGTTTGTAAAAACTTAGCCAGATATTTTTCAAAATTTTTATGCAGATCATGCGTACCGCTGACTGACCTTTCCGATGCTGTGCCAAAACCATAGGTGCGCACTACCTCGGTAATGGCTGAAACTACGACAGGATGATTGGCCAAGCCTAAATAATTATTTGATGCAAAATTGAGTAATTTTGTTTTGTCTCCGATATTAATTTTTGTATCTTGGGGTGATGTAAGGACATGCTCCTGTTTAAACCACCCCTTATTGTGAAGAGCCTTTAATCTGGCTGTACAATATTCTTGAAAATCTGACATAAATAGCCCCTACATACCCTACCAAAAAGAAATCAGAATAGTTTGTAAAACTCGTCGCACTAGGTTTACCCGTCTATCGTAAATGCCCAAAACCGAATGCAAACTCCTTGCCGGTTCCAATACTAGTCTCGCTGTATAGCCAAAACCGGAGAAAACTGTTGTTTTTTTCCAATTTTTTGTTATATATAGGATTTTATCAGTTATCAAAAGTCGAACAACTCCATGAAATATAAACAACTTGGTCAAACTCAAGTCAAAGTCAGCCAGATTTGTCTGGGTACAATGACATGGGGCGAACAGAATACAGAATCTGAAGCCCATTCACAGCTAGATATGGCCATTGCGGCGGGTGTGAATTTTATCGATACTGCAGAAATATATCCCGTTCCGCCTAAACAGGAAACATACAGCTTAACGGAAACTTATATTGGAAACTGGTTAAACAAACGCCATAATAGAGATCAAGTCGTTTTGGCTACCAAAGTAGCTGGCAGAGGTGATTGGGTATCCTACATAAGAGACGGCAATATTTGCTTTGATCGTAATAACATTGAAGCGGCGCTTAATGCTAGTTTGAAACGCCTGCAAACCGACTATATTGACCTTTACCAGTTACACTGGCCCGACCGAAACACAAATTATTTTGGGAAATTGGGCTTTGAGTACGATCCCCATGACAATTCCATCCCGATACAAGAAACCCTCACCGTTCTCAATAACCTAGTGAAATCAGGTAAGGTACGACATATCGGCTTATCCAATGAAACCCCATGGGGCCTAATGTCTTTCATCAATATGGCAAGGCAGCTTGATTACTCACCCATAGTGAGTATTCAAAACCCGTATAACCTGCTCAATAGAACCTTTGAAATAGGCCTTTCTGAAGTCTCTCACCAGGAGAGTGTAGGATTACTTGCCTATTCTCCACTAGGATTTGGTGTACTATCCGGAAAATACCTCAAGGGCAATATGCCTGCCGGATCACGCTTGGCCTTGTTTGAGCGCTTTACTCGATATACCAATAAAAACGCTGAACGTGCCACACAGGCCTACACCGATATCGCCCTGGAACATGAACTCGATCCAGCCCAAATGGCCTTGGCCTATGTCAATAGTCGACCATTTTTGACAAGTAATATCATTGGCGCCACCAATTTACAACAACTACAAAGCAATCTCGATAGTATAAAAGTAAACTTGAGTGATGAAATATTGCAAAAAATTGAGGCCACGCATTTGCAAACACCGAACCCAAGCCCTTAATTTAAAAAGGTTTATCGCTATAATTATTACCGAAAAACGGTAGTACTGATATTTGAAATAAATATATTACAACTTGCTTACCACTATTCGGTAGGTTTTGTTACACTAGGCATCGCGGATGTTTAACTTAACGAGAATAAGGCAGCTACGTTTACTACAAAAATTACATTGTGTAACTAATAATTCAGCTTTTCTGATGTTAAACACTGTCCCAAAAATAACAAAAATTATTTATAACAAAATGGGGTATTTCAGGTGTACAAATTAAAAATTCTGATAATCTTTTCGGGATTAGCTTTGTTCCTGAACGGCTGTGGCACGACGATTTATAAAATACACCCTTCTTTGCAAGGTGTTACTGATGACACAGCAACCGCCAATGTTTATTTCATCAGACTCCAACCCGTTAAAATCAAACGCCTTGCCGACAAGCATATTACCGTTGATTTTAAAAACAAAAAACTTTTAAAGATCAATGAAGGCCTTTATACGCTGTTAAAAATTCGCCCAGGCGAAGGAAATATAACTACACATTCGTACACTAAATTTACCGACCAAAACGAACCTATTGCTGTATCCCGTTCGCGCCACTACGCTTTTTTAGCGGGTAGAACGTACTTTATTTACCTCAAACAGCTTGATGAGGAATTTCGTGGTG
>Ga0316187_10002666_pt1 | contig 15533 bp, 16 predicted proteins | sample CroRivburrow1_MG_FD_204927 | JGI IMG/M metagenome (GOLD analysis project Ga0316187, IMG submission 204927) | Coastal sediment microbial communities from Maine, United States - Cross River worm burrow 1 | ecosystem: Environmental > Aquatic > Marine > Coastal > Sediment | place: USA: Maine... | reverse complement strand
ATAAACTGAAAGGCTTGCTCCCCCATGACACAGTTGATCTGGCAGGAAAATTAAACTTGGCGAGTGTTACATACTTGATCAGTAAAGCTCGTGCATATGTCGGTCCGGACACGGTAGTCACACATCTCGCAGCGGCTACAGGCACTCCCACAGTCGCATTATTTGGTCCATCTAACCCGGTAAAATGGGCCCCCTGGCCTAAAGGGTATGACAAGGACTGTAATCCATACAAGATGAAAGGCACACAGCGCGTGAATAACGTGGTCATGTTGCAGGGTGAGGGTGATTGTGTACCATGCATGGAGGAAGGGTGCGAGAGACATATAAATAGTTTAAGTAACTGCTTGCAAAATCTTCAGTCAAACAGTGCAATCAAACATTTGCAAGTGTTGTGGCAAAATGATTAAGCTGAATAATCAGCTTTAAACTCTTGCCTACGAGATAAATAGAGGAAGAGAATTAATGTTATAGAGATAGCAGCATTTAATATTGAAGGCTATTACTACTATGAAGACAAGTGTGAACTTAGCTTGCTCACACAATTATTTTTCCCAAAAAACATAATCAGAAATGAATATCAAAATACTAATTACATGAATAATTTGCAAACTATTGTTATCTCATTGCTCAGATCACCACAACGCCGTGAAAAAGCAGGTATAGAGCTTTCCAAAACTAGCTTGAGTTGGTCCTTTCTGGATGCTGTAGATGGTTCGCAATTCCAAGAATTACCAAAAGAGTATAATTCGAGAAAAGTAAGGCGTTTGTTGGGCTTCAAGCTAACTAAAAATGAGATCGGTTGCTTTCTCTCGCACAAAAAGGCTTGGCAGTTATGTTTGGAGAATAATCATCCGACTCTGGTTTTAGAAGATGACTTTGTTCTTTTGCCGCATTTTGAAAGAACATTGGAACTTCTTCTGTCAGAGATCAAAGAATGGAACCTAGTCAGGTTACAAGCCTTGGCAGAATCTTCACATGAGGCTGTCAAATTATTCGGAGATTTTTCAATTGTAAAAAATCATAGTGACCCAGTTGGCGCTACAGCTTATATCCTTAAACCCGAAGCGGCTAAAATTCTTCTTGAGAATGCAAACGAAATTTACGAGCCATTGGATCATTTTCTGGAACATAAGACAAAACATGGCGTTGATATGTTAGCCGTTAAACCCTATCCGGTAGACATAAGCAAGTCACCATCAACAATAGCGGATCGACCGGAAATTCGAAAATCAGTCAGGGGAGTTAAAAAAAGAGTTCGCTCACTAAATCGGGCTTTTGATAGGATTTTTTCTAAAGATCCTTGGTTTCCTAGGTAATCATTCACATGGCTTTAAAAAAAATTGGGTTTCATGCAGGCGGCATGACTTTGCGTGGAACGCAAATTGCAGTTTTTGATTACGCGTATTACGGTCAGAAAATCCTCGGGATTGATCCAATTATTTTTTACGATGGGCTCTCAAAAGAGAATCACCCATCCGTCATTGAGAAGTTTAATAAACATTTTGAATTGGTGCCCTACCATAATTTTCAAAAGTTAAACAAGATCGCTGAAAAAATATCAATAGATGCAATGTACATAATCAAATCGGGTGAAATGGATAGTCAAATTGTAGAAAGTACACCTAACTTGATTCATGCAGTATTCCCCCAAAATATAGGCGAAAGGCATGGTGCGATATATGCATTTGTCTCTGAGTGGTTGAGTAAGGAATGTTCTAATAATAAAATTCCATATGTGCCTCACATGATTTCAATGCCTAAAGTGGATGGAGATCTGAGAGCTCAGCTTAACATTCCTAAACACGCAACTGTATTTGGTTGTTACGGGGGCAGCGATAGTTTTAATATAAAATTTGTACAAGAAGTCATCCAGAAATCAGTAATAAAAAAACCAGAAGTCTATTTTATTTTCATGAATATTGCACCTTTTTCCCAACACGAACGTATAATTTTCTTATCTGGCAATTCAGATATGAGTAATAAAGTAAGATTTATAAACACGTGCGATGCAATGATACATGCTCGAGGAATTGGTGAATCCTTCGGATTGGCATGCGGAGAATTTTCTATTAATAATAAGCCAGTTATTACCTATGCGTTATCTCCTCAGCGTAGTCACCTTAATATTTTAGGACAAAAGGCGCTCATCTATAAAGGACCAAAAGAGGTAGAGAAAATATTTATGGGATTTGATAGAACCTGGTCAAAAAATCAGGATTGGAATTGCTATTCAAAAAAATTTTCTCCAGAGCCAGTTATGGAAAGGTTCAATAATATTTTTTTGGAAGCAAACAAAATTATTCAAAGACCAATCACATTCAATGACAAATGTGCTATCCAGTATTTTCGCTCTAAGAAAAAATTACGCAGTCTTTCACGGAAAGTATATCTAAGCTGGAGGTAGTCATAATCTCTATTATTAGCTAAGAGCTTGCAACATTATCTCGCTTAAATATCCTTTTAAAGTCTCAAGGGTAGGGGCTTCTAGCAATAAAGGCTGATCGGCAAAAGCCTCTAATTGCGTTTTTGAGTTTAAAATTTCGTTTAACGGCTCAAACCCCTGCCATGACATGGGCTCAAGATTAATAAATGCATCAGAATTGAAATCAACGCAAACGTTAGTATCAGTCCATGTTATGGGCAAACAGCCTGCAACAAACGCTTCTGGAATTTTCTCGGTATAGTATCCTGGATATAAGCCATTTTCAGGACAAAGGTTGTAAGCAAAATTTTGCAGGACATCTACTTTATTAATTCGACTCTCGTGATGATTAAGGATAGATTTATCAAAGGAAAGTCCAAATCCTGACAATGGAATGAGTTTTCCAACTGATTTAACTAAAGTATCTCTAGGCTCCCTCATATGCGAACTGAATATAGCAACATTTTGAGGACGACTTAAGTAGCCATAACCCAACGGACGCATCATTTTGGAAATATTTAGAAGTTGGCCAAAGCGTGAATTTCGATTCCCATGTAAACCTTCATGAGACCAATCAACCATTTCCATCCAATAGGGAAAACGTAAATGTCTGTCACTTTGAACTGCGAGATCAAAAGAAATTGTATAGTCAGCTTCCACTGCATCATGACGTATATTTTCAGCCGTGTGAAAAAGTCTTAAAGGGGTATATGACCTAGTTCTTACATAAGTTTCAAGCCTTGAAGCTATTGGCCGAATTGGTTTTGGAACCCAACTATGTTGCTTCACTTTTTTTTGGAGAAAGGGTCCTAATATTTGAAGTTCGCATGAACTAGGCTTTACCCACTGAATTTTGTAACCTAAGTTGCTAATTACTAGAGGTATTAGTCCTTGACTATAATCATGTGGAGTACCAGCAAGTGAAATTTTTATAGTTCTCATTCGATGCGTAAGAGATATTTAATAGTTCTGTTGAATTAGGTAATAAAAAATAATTCCTTATTAGACAATAATAATTCATTATGAGAGGTAGCGGAAACTATAAGTAAGGAGCTATAACGAAGAGTGTATGTGTTATTTCATTCCAAAATGAACAACACCTGTTGGATTAATCAAGTTTTAAAATTAATAATGGGTTTTAAACAATTTTATGAATCAAAAGCTAGAACATACGCGTTACACAAAAATATTTACATTAATTCTTCGCATACGTGAAAATGAACAGCAATCGACAACCGATATTATTTCAAACCTTAGACTTTCATACTACACTTACCGTGATCGAGCTAGAATAAAGTTAGGTTTATTATTGTCCAGACTCTTTCACCCAAATGAAAAAGAAATTATCACATTTCTTTTAAGTTGCTATAAAAATCGAAAAATCTCAAAGGCCCAGCTCTTTCAAGACATTTTGGCATATTTTGTGTCACCAAAGAAGAACGGATATTTTGTTGAATTTGGTGCAACAGATGGAATTTTCCTCAGCAATACCTGTTTATTAGAAAAACGGTTCAACTGGCAAGGTATTTTGGCGGAACCAGCAAAATCATGGTCTAAAAAATTAAAAAATAATCGTGATAACTGTGCAATTGATTACAGGTGTGTCTGGAGAAAATCGGGTGAAGAAATAAACTTCCTAGAAGATGCATTACCTGAAATATCCGGGATTTCTACTTTGATAGATAAAAATCGTTCGTCAAGCAATTCATCGAATTACCTTGTAAAAACAGTATCATTAATTGATTTACTTGATGAACAACTTGCTCCGAAATTTATAGACTTTATATCCATTGATACGGAAGGATCAGAATTTGAAATTCTCGAAAATTTTGATTTTACACGTTACAAATTTGGGTTAATCAGCGTTGAGCATAACTATGAAATTGCAAAGAGGGACAAAATATTATCGTTGCTTTCAAAAAATAACTACAAGCGCATATTTCAGGACATTTCAGGGATGGATGACTGGTATGTTATTTGCACAAATGAAATTATTCAAGAGTCAAAAAGTAGGTAATGTCAGAAATATGGAATTAATGTGCAGATATAAAGACATTGTCTTTGTTACGTCCTCACAATATATGAATATAAGTCAGCTAATATGAGACATCCTATAGTGAAGTTAATAACTTTTGGAGGTGGAAGCAAGGAATATGAAAATGCTGCCAAAAGATTAATTGAACAATCAAAGGAATTTAAGTCAATTGATGAAAGAAGGGCATACTCAAAAGCCGATTTGCCTAAAAATTACTATGATATTTTTAATGAAATATCTAGTATTTCACAAGGTTTTGGCCTTTATTCATGGAAGCCATATTTAATAAATGACGAATTATCAAAACTAGAATTGAATGACATATTGATTTATATTGATGCTGGTTGTGAATTGAATAAATATGGCGTCCGCAGATTTGATGACTATTTGTCTTACACCTCAAAAAATGATGTCTTGTTGTTTGAGCAACAACACTTAAACAGAGTTTGGACAAAAAATCACAATAAACTATTATTATCTGAACACTTCTTTAGAAACACTCTCGTAGCAGGAATAATATTTTTAAAAAATACTGAGCGAGCTAGAAAACTAGTCAAAACATGGTTGGATTTATGCGCTTATGAAAATGGTGCATTGCTAAGAGATCCAAAAGAAAGTGAACTACAACTTGAAGGGTTTAAGAAACATAGGCATGATCAGTCTTGCCTATCTGTTTGTGCATATATGCACAATATGGCAACTATTCCAGACGAAACAAATATTCCAGATTGGAATCGCGCTCGAAACTATCCGATTCTTGCAATTAGAAATAAAAGTGGAACTTCTAGGCTGGGTAAAAATATAAGAAATAAATTTCTCAATAATGTAATTTCTTATCTAAAATGCTCACTATTTAAAAGCAACCAATAATAAATTTGAAGAAATAATTGTGCTTAAGGAAAATGTACTTCCTGTTTGTGTGTGGATGTCTAGGTTTTGGTCAAGACATAAATAAATTCACTAAATATAGTATCTTTGCGATTGAAAATATAACGTTGTTTGAGACGGTTTTTTATAGTTCTTTTTTTGTTCATAGAATAATGTGATTCCGAAAAAATCAAATCTATCCTTCTACAAAGTTCATTCATATTTGTTGGCGTAATCCAGCAAGTATGTTCCATATTGGCTAAAATTCCTTGTCTTTGCCATGTCTTATAAGCGATATGTGCACATGGATTTGGTGTTGTAATTATTATTGAACCACCATTAGTTAAATTGTTTTTACAGAATTCCAAAAATCCAGCCAAATTTGATACGTGTTCAATAACATCTCCAGCATGAATAACATCAAAATTACCTTCTGCAATTATTAACGAAGAATCCGTTGCATCACCTACAATTAAATTCTCATATTTTGTTAGGTGAGTAATATCTTGAACAGCTTTTTCGTTAAGGTCTAAACCATATATATTATTATTGCCGAAAGCTCGCAATTTACGATGAAACCAATCTGGTTGCTTTGCATATTCAATTCCATGTTCTGCAAAGCCAATATCAAGCAATTTAACACTTCCATAATTAGTAATTTTGCATAAATCCAAGAGTCTTTGATCACGATTTTTTTCATGAAAAATATTAAACTGAACAATTTTGTTTTCATAATAGTTTTTCCAGGATTTGAAAACTTCTGAATCGTTCGGGTTAGAGTTAACTTTTGTCCAATCAAACAATTTATTCTCCTATCGATATATAAAATCTACCAATTTTTCGGATCACTAACTACTGGCATTATCTATTTTGGTACTTACTTTATTGGTTCCAGAAAATTGGACGCGGTACAACTGCGCATACAAGTCTCCTTTCAATAGTAATTCGCTGTGCGTTCCTGTTTCAAAAATCTCACCTTTTTTCATTACTACAATTTGATCTGCTTTCTCTATAGTAGATAATCGATGCGCGATTACTAAAGTTGTGCGATTTTTCATTAAAGTTTCCAAGGCTGCCTGAACATTGCGTTCTGACTCACTATCAAGAGCCGAAGTTGCTTCATCAAGAATAAGGATTGGTGCATTTTTCAGAATAGCACGGGCTATAGCGATGCGCTGGCGTTGTCCGCCGGAGAGTTTCACACCACGCTCACCGACCAGCGTGTTTAACCCCTCCGGCATTTCACGTATGAATTCCATCGCATGCGCCGCATTCGCGGCAGCGATGATTTCATTATCCGGTACCTCGCGAGCTTGACCATAAGCGATATTCGCGGCAACCGTGTCATTAAACAACACCACTTCCTGACTTACCAGCGCAATGTTGGCACGCAAACTGGACAACGTAAGATTAGATAGATCATGTCCGTCCAATGTGATGCGTCCACTGCTGGGCAGGTAAAAGCGTGGCACCAAGTTAGCCATCGTGCTCTTGCCGCTACCCGAAGCGCCGACCAGCGCAATTACTTTTCCAGACGGGATGTCAAAACTGATATCGCACAATGCCAGTCGGTCATCCTGACTGTATGAGAGGCTGACGTGCTCAAACGCGATGTGACCCTTAGCGCGGCTTATAGTGGTTTTTCCCAAATCGATTTCGCCCGGTGTATCTATCAATGCGAATACGCTTTCCGCAGCCGCCAGTCCACGTTGCAAGGACTGGCTGACACCGGTAATACGTTTTAGAGGTGCGGTCAGCATCAACATTGCAGCGATAAATGAGAGAAAACCGCCCACAGTTGTTTCATCACTTTTAGATTGTATTGTGGCAATATAGATGATCACGGATAGCGCGACTGCAGCCACCATTTGAACCAAAGGTACATTGGCAGCACCGGCAGCTAAGTATTTCATGTAATAACGGCGTACCCAGTTTGACTGCTCATTAAAGCGGTCACTTTCATATTTCTGCCCGCCAAAAAGTTTGACTACCTTGTGTGCTGCTATGCTTTCCTCGATAACTTGGGTGACATTGCCCATTACACGTTGGGTATCCCTACTCGCATTGCGCAGCCGGTAATTGAGAGTACGGATAATGAGCGTAATGATGGGTAGCATCACAAGAGAGAGCAGTGTCAACTTCCAGTTGAGATAAAATAGCCAGCCTAGCAACCCGATGATGACGATGGAATCTCTGACCGTAATGGTTACCACATTGGTTGCCGCCTCAGTGACCTGCGTCACATCGAAAGTCAATTTCGATATAAGGTTCCCGGTTGAATGGTCGTCGTAAAAACGTGTGGGGAGTGACAGTAACTTACTGAACATTTCCTGACGCAGATCCGCGACCAACTTGGTTCCAACCCAGCCTATAGCATAAGTTCCTATGAACGATGCGACACCGCGCACAAAAAATATGACCAGTATAAATATCGGCGCCCAGCGCATAACACTGTCGTCTTTGTTTACAAAGGTACCGTCGAGCAGAGGTTTCAGAAGTGCGGGCAGCAATGGCTCGGTTGCTGCGGTCACCGCCATGGCAAGGATGGATATTGCAAAGGTGCGCCAATAAGGTTTGACGTAACCGAGTAAACGCAGGTAAAGCTGAGTGCTGGTCATATTCATTGCGTGCACTTTAGCAGAAAAGGAAGTGTATGACTTTGTACACCTCGAGTTGAGCAATTATGTAATTTCGTTATAAGTACTAAATTTTATTTCCCAATCACTTTACACTGACAGCCACCGGAAAAATCGCTTAATTTTTTTAATAAGTCGTGAGGAAAATGATTTTTTTGCTGAACCAAAATGTGCCCCTTCCCAATTAGATTGTAGGACAATACCAAGATAATTCTTGGATAAAATATCTGAATTTACTCCGCGCTTTTTGTCAAAAAAATATTGGCTTTGGTATAAATAGTTCTTAAAGATATCCTCACATGGCCACAATTGGATAGCACGATATTTTAAAAGAGCCTCCCCATATATTCGCAATTCGTGTGGGTATTGAATTATAAGCTCAGCGAGTGATTGATTAAGCGGTTTAAGTATGCCTTCATCTAAAGAAATCCAGACTTTCCTAGACCAAACTAAAGGTGGAATACCAAACGAGTAGGCCTTACCACTTCTCCCAAACAATTTCTGAACAAGAGCTGAGTCCTTTTTAAAATTAATAGGTACTTTAGGCAAATAGTATCTAGCGCTGAATTCCAAGAATTCTTTTCCTTCAGTAATAACAGTATAAGGATTCCCATCAGGTGCAAGGAAATCAGTTTTATAGAAGTTTCGAAGAAACTCATTATCTGAATCCAAGCATACATAATTTTCACAAAGATTTAATCGCCAAAACTCTGATTTTACAACTTGCTGGCTAAGCGTACCGGGCATAGTACGAATTTGCTCCAAATTATGTTTTGGATTGGCCTTAATTATGTTTTCATCACAAATGAAAATAACTTTTTGATCTGTCAAATGCTCTTTGAATAATTCCATATCTTCTTCTGGGACTGATATATAAAATGGAATTTCATCTGCATTGTATTTATTCAAAGATATGGTAAGACGTTTTGCACGCAATACATCACTTCGGTAACTTTTGCAGTAAAGAACGATAGGTTCCATGCCTTCTTCCAATCAGTAGTAATTATGGCAACAATATTTCAGCATTAACGAATTTTGGACTTTAATAAACTTTCGTTCGCCAATGTAACAATCTGGTGCGTAGCAGCCTCGGATGTGTATGGTGAAGGCTTGGCAGAATCAGCAAGTTCGTCCTGCGCCCATCTTGCGTGTAGCTCTTCAAGTACCTGAGCAATTGATGCCACGTCATCTGCCTTGATCGCCCAGTGTCCCAATTCGCGCAGCATTTTTTCCATTTGAGGATTATTCCAAACCAAAGCAAGAATAGGGCGCTGCGTCCAAAGATATTCATATGTTTTTGAAGGAATATATTCTTCGCAGACAGGAATCGTGCCGTGAAGCAATAACAAACAATCGACAGCATTCATTCGTTTGAGAACTTGATCTCGGCCACTCAGTCCTGTTATTGGATCAATTTCAAGACGGCCAAACCGCTCGATCATCCACGGATGGGGAAAGTCATGCAGTGCTTGTGTTGTAACTGGATCGATATTGCTGCCATAAACCTGAATACGAAAAACCTCTTTCCATTGAGGATGTTTTTCTAAAACTTTTTGTAGTGCTAACAAAATAATTTTCAGGTTTCTCGTTTCAGCCAGCGAACCGAAGTGGCCAATTATCAGGTGTTTGCTACGGTGATAAGGAGATCGTAAAAATTCCGGTGGATTTGATCCGGGGATGATGCAATGACCACGGTTTTCAAGCTCGGGATGTCTGGCACGTGCCCTTGCCAAAGCTTCCTCGGTAAACCACCAAACGACATCGGCATGACGACAAATTATTTCTTCAAGCCAAGTGGAAAACCTTACACGTGTTGTTTTAGGCTGTGTGTAGAGAATGATGGGATCATGGATTTCTGCGATCCAAGGCAAGTTATATCGTCGAGCCAGCCAATAACCGGCCAGGTGTGCAGAGTAAGCGCCTCCTGTGGAATAAATAATTGACGGTTTGCGCTTACGAATAATCCGGGCACCGGTGAAATATGCAGTAATTGCCCAGGACCAATGGGTTTCAATGCGTATAAATATTTTTTCAATCAGGTAAAAAGGCAACAGCAGCAATGTAATCAAGGCCATTACAGTCCGGTAAACAAACCTAGAAGCGATACGTTGCTTCAGATAGTGACGTAAATCAAAGCGCAAAGCTACCGGGCCAGCAGGAAGAACTTGATGATGCTCAATCATCGTATCCTTTTTTCCGGTAATGGCGCTGACCACAATGGGTTCAATACCAAGGTTAAGCAGGTGAGGTATCTTGTCCGTAATGGTTTGGCTTGCTGCTCGACCATCCATATTAAAACCATGAGATAGCACCAGCCAGGCTTCTTTATTACTATTTTCCATACTTTTCTAATTTCTAATCCCGCTCATTGGAGCGTTGGAAGTTTATACCACTGTGAAATACCAGCAAGCGGGTAAGTAAATACATGATGACCGTATAGGTCACTGCAGCCAGCAATTGTGCAAAGACCGGTTTCCAATGAAGAGCACTCAGGGCAAATTCCAATACGAACAAATTTATAACAAAACATACAAAAAATGCACCTAGATAGCGTATTCCCTCTGAAGTTAAATGTCCTTTGCTGCGAAATACGATTTTTCTTGATAAGAAAAATCCTAAAAAAAACCCTAAAAAATAACCGCTGATATTTGCAAGGAATGGAGATGCACCGAGTGCCATCAATATAAAGATAGCAGAAAATCCTACCAGTGTATTCAGTGCACCACTACCTGCGTAGCGGCCGATATAGGCAGATTCAATTTGCCAGTTGGACATAATATTGTGCACCAAGTGGCAAGTGTTTTAGCCATGGCTCGATTCCGCGTAGAAACGCAAGTGGTCGTGGAAAGAATAGCGTGTAGCCATGCTGTTCAGAACTGAATCCGGCTTTACGGGTTAAATCAAGTGTGGTTTTAAGCTTGAGCATTTCAGCATCCTCATCGAACGGGCAGCGCTCGAATATCCAGCGTGTCACTGGGTTTAACGGATTGTGCTCGAACAGAAACATTTGTCCGCCTTCAGCAAGAACCTGTCGGCATAGAATAAGTGCTTCCAGATGTCGTTCAACCGGGATGTGATGAAATACATTTGCTGCAATGATGACATCAAAACGCATAGTTGAGATATTGCCCCAGTCGGAAAATAGCGTTGCACCTGGTGTACGTATGGCTGCAATTTCAAGCGAGGCAGAAGATAAATCATAGCCGAACAACTCGGCATCAGGGAAATATTGCTCAAGGTAAGGCAAGCTGCGACCTGCACCGCAACCAAAATCGAGTATGCGGGCAGGTTTTCGGTTTCCAAGGTGTGCAGCCATCAAGGAAATTTTGTATTCGGCAAAATAACCATCTTCGTTCAGACTCTCGGGTATGGATTCACCCAGCACCTGGTCATACTGCCTGGCATACTGATCGAACTCAGGTTTATTCATTAACTTTGGGCAGTATCCAGGTGGTTGTGCCTACAATGAACTGCGGTTTGTGATTCAGTTTCAGGTAAGTGCGGCCCAAATATTCACCTATCATGCCTATGCATAGCGTTTGTATACCACCGATGAATAAAATTGTTGCAATAAGTGATGTCCATCCAGCAGGTAGCTCCGGATGAAGCAATTTTTGTGTGACTACAAAAATGATCATTATCAAACTTAGGGCAGCCAACACAAATCCCGCATAGGTTGCCAGGCGCAGCGGTAAAACCGAAAAACTGGTCGCCATTTTCAACCACAGTGATAGTGAACGGCGCAGGTTATAGTTGCCCTTACCTTCCAGGCGTGCCTGATGTTCGATATCAATAGTAGTGATGGAGCGGGTGATATCAAGGATAAGTCCATCAACATAGGCATAAGGGCCGTCATATTTGATAATTTCGTTGACCACATCTTTGCGTATCGCCTTGAAAGATGAAAGGTAAAGATCTTTGGGTTTGCCCAGTAAACGGGTTGCCACCCAACTATTAAATTGACTGCCAAACCTTTTCCAAAGAGCATGCCGGCGATTCAAATATTTGGTGTAGCAAACGTCATAACCCTCTTCAAGTGCACGCAACATGTTTCCGATCGCATGTGGTGGGTGTTGCAGGTCATCGTCCATGAGTACAACAAATTCGCCGCTTACATGATGTAGCCCCGCCATGATCGCATTGTGTTGACCGAAGTTTCTACGTAGCGAAATACCTTTGATAAAGGGATGCGTATTGGCAAGTGATCGGATAACCTGCCAACTATTATCCGGGCTGTCATCGTTAACTAGCAGTAACTCAAAGTTCTCGGACAATCCCTCATCAATCATTTCAGCAACAACTTGTTCTACCAGGTCAGGCAATATCTGTTCACTACGGTAGACAGGTACCACAATAGACAGCTTGCAGTCGGTGTCAGCGTGATTTTCCATAATATTTCTCTATCACTCGTTCGAGGTAGTCCTTATCGAAAGTTACACCAGCCTTATCAGCCACTGGAAGCATTGCACTGGTGTCTATCAAATAGGCAGCACCGCGTTCAACAACCTCATAGATTGCCTGCTTGCCCACAGCTTTTTCCATGGCCTTCACGATGTCACTCATGGAATAGTTGGAGGGGTTGGCAATGTTGAGTGTGATATTTCGTGAGGTGCCATCTGATATTAGTTGTCTAGAAATGGCAGCGATATCATCTACATCTATGATGTTGCGCTTTGCATTTTTCCACAAGATAAAAGCTTCACTTCGCGCTATCTTTGCATACAGGTAATTTAACAATGTGTGAGGATTTGGCGTAAGTCCAGCTACCTGCGGCAGGCGAAATATCAAGTGTCGTGGATGTGATGAAACCAGTTTTTCCATTGTCAATTTATGCTGAACATAGGGCGTGTTTAATGCATCAGGATCACCAATGCTGCAAGTTCCAAAATACGCAAAGGTATCAGTACTTTTGGCTTGATGCAGGGCATCTTCTACTCGCAATCGTTCACGCTCAAACTCACTCTTATCGGTACAGCTTGAATTGGAAACGCCTGCAGCATAGATGCAAACCTCATTCCCCTGTGAAAACGAAGCAGTAAATGCACGTGCCAATAAGCCTGAACCGATAATCATAGTGTCCGAACCAGAGTAATTATTTTTGAATCTGTATAGCAGGATACTGCTTTATTTTTCAGGTATATACACATAAAAATATTCTCGATAAGACAGGCAAGGTAATTGCGTTTCATCTAAACTTAACAATAATCTGTTACGCTATTTTACAGACAAATCAGGCAGGAATACGCAATGGCGATTTATGCGGTGGGTGATGTGCAGGGCTGTCATGCCGAATTGGTGCAATTGCTGGAAACGATACGCTTTGATCCGGTAACGGATCGGCTTTGGCTGGTTGGCGATCTGGTGAATCGCGGGCCGGGTTCACTGGAGGTGTTGCGGCTTGTCAAATCTCTGGGAGACAGTGCTATCACCGTGCTTGGCAATCATGATTTGCACCTGCTTGCAGTTGCAACAGGGGTGGCCGAGTTGCGTCGCGGTGACACACTGGATGATATCCTCAATGTACCAGACCGAGATGAGTTGATGCACTGGCTGCGTAACCAGCGACTATTGCACGTTGAAGGTGACTACGTGCTGGTTCATGCCGGGCTAATGCCGCAGTGGAGCGTTACACAAGCCGAGCACTATGCGCTTGAAGTTGAAGCAGCGCTGCGTTCCGACGACTACGCCACCTTTCTTGATCGCATGTACGGAAACTCCCCGCTTAACTGGGACGAGTATCTGGCCGGTTACAAACGGCTGCGCGTCATCGTCAACGCTTTCACCCGTATGCGTATCTGTACCAACGAAGGTGAAATGGAATTCAACTTCAAAAGTGAAGTGCAGAATATCCCAGATGGATATCTGCCATGGTTTGATGTGCCCAAACGCGCAAGCCGAGATGCCACTGTTATTTTCGGCCACTGGTCTGCACTGGGATTAAAAGTTACACCCAATGTCATTGCACTTGATACGGGCTGCCTGTGGGGTGGGCCAATGACAGCTATAAGGTTGGAAGACAGGAAGCTATACCAGGTAAGTTGTAACAATCCGGTTGATAAGCATTGGTAATGTTGGAATAAATGTTGAGTGAGCTATATGCGTGTTTTTCAATTTGTAAATGAGGAATTTGGGCTTGAGGATTTACGGCATCGCAGGTTGAAAATAGCGACCTTTAATGAGCTATCTTATAAAACATTTAAGGTTGTCTGCCAGCGTGATGCGAGTCTATGGACATGATTTGATCATTGAGCGTACTTAACAATTAACCATCAATAGTCTCTGCATCACCTGCTCTGCCTGCCTTGTATATCCACCACCAAACAGGTTGGCGTGGTTGAGGATATGGTAAAGGTTGTATAGCGTCTTGCGTGTGGAGTAGCCCGCATCCAGCGGATAGGCAGCTTTATAGGCCGAATAAAAATCTGCGCTGTATCCGCCGAACAGCTCCGTCATTGCAAGGTCACATTCGCGATCGCCATAATAAGCTGCGGGGTCGAAAATCGTCGGTGTGCCGTCTGAAAGGAAAGCGTGGTTGCCACTCCACAGGTCGCCGTGCAGTAGCGAGGGTTTTGGGGAGTAGCCATCGAAGAACAAAGGCAGTGCATCCATCAGTTCTTCACCCAGGGTTTGCAGTCTGCCGCCATAACCGTTCTGAGCGGCCAGTTGCAATTGAAATCCGAGACGTTGCTCGAGCCAGAATTCTGTCCAATCAGATTTCCATTCATTTAGCTGAGATGTGGAGCCAATGAAGTTATTACGCTCAAAGCCGAAGCTTTCTCCTTCGCAACGATGTAATGCGGCGAGCTGTTTGCCGAGCAGCTTTGCATTGCCGCGCGCAGTTAACTCCAGATGTTCCAGCACCAGATAGCTTTGTTTTCCAGAAATACCAACAGTGACGGGCTGCGGTACCCGAATGGTTTGCGTTTTGGCGATTTCATTAAGCCCTGCTGCTTCGGCGGAAAGCATGGCTTCCTTGTCTGCCGAATTGAGCTTGATAAAAAAGTGCCGGCCATCCTGACCATGTATCCGATAAGCCTGGTTGATGCAACCTCCGCCAATGTGTGCATGGCTGATGAGCTGAAAGGACTTTCCTGTCGCTGAACCTACGCCGGATGCAATGCTGACCCAGTCGATCACGGTTTACAGGTTGATGGAGTGGCCAAAATGCTGCTCGAACATTTCCGATATTTCAGAACGTGAATAGCGGTGATTCTGTCCACCCCGGGTGGCGATCTTGAGTGATCCCATTAAAGATGCCAGCCGTCCGGTGGTTTCCCATGCCCAGCCACTCTGAATACCGTACAGCAATCCTGCCCGATAGGCATCGCCGCAACCGGTCGGATCGACGATGGCTTTTGGTTTGGGTGTTGGGATGGAAAGTTGCTTGCCGTCGACATAGATCAATGAGCCGTCTGCTCCCAGTGTGACGATCAGTGCTTTCACACACTTTGCAATCTCGTTCAACGTTTTTCCGGTTTTGTCTTGTAACAGCTTGGCCTCGTAATCGTTTACGGTGACGTAAGTTGCCTGTTCGACGAAACTCAGCAGCTCTGCACCGGAGAACATCGGCAAA
>Ga0316187_10002665_pt1 | contig 15534 bp, 16 predicted proteins | sample CroRivburrow1_MG_FD_204927 | JGI IMG/M metagenome (GOLD analysis project Ga0316187, IMG submission 204927) | Coastal sediment microbial communities from Maine, United States - Cross River worm burrow 1 | ecosystem: Environmental > Aquatic > Marine > Coastal > Sediment | place: USA: Maine... | reverse complement strand
GACCCGCACGGACAAAAGAGACTCCCGCCGTTTTCATGGTTCTTCAATTGTTAACGAAGAAGGACGTGAAGATGCGCGTGAAGATGGGCACAGTTGTGCCGAAAATGGGCACATTTGTGCACCTGGTCGAAGAACCCACCGATTATCGAACCGCCATAGCGATGGCTCTGCACGAAGAGCTGGATGACACACACAGGGCGATCAAAATGGCCATGCGCTGGACGGGCGCCAGCGAGCGCACTGTGAAGTACTGGTTCTCGGGCGAGCGGGGGCCGAGCGGCGATCATCTGATCGCCCTCGCGCGGCATTCGGATGCCGTGCTCTATGTTGTTCTTGCGCTTGCGGGCCGCCACATTGTCGAGGAGGCGGACGACTGACTGTGTTTCCAAGGTTGGGAAGGCGGGTGATCGACGGCTTGTTTTGTGTGCGTTTTTGCTTATATTGAATACACTGAAGATGAGAGGTGCTGCGCCATGTCCCGAACGACCACGATGACCGTCCGCCTTGGTGGAGCATTGAGTGACTTCGTGTCGGCCAACGTAGGCGATGACGGGTCCTATGAGAACGTCAGCGAGTACATCCGCGACCTGATCCGGCGTGACAAAGAGAGGGCGGAGCAGGAAACCTTCAACCGGCTGAAGGGCGAGCTGACCCACGCGTTCGCAGCCCCGGAGGAGACGTATCAACCGCTGACCGCAGCCAAGGTGATTGCTCGGAACAGGGCCTGATCCGATGCCCGCCGTTCGAATCCAGGAAGGGGCGTCCCATCGCCTAGATGACATCTACCGCTACACCCGTGACAGGTGGGGAGATGATCAGGCCGAGAAATACATCACCGGCCTGTTCGCCGCCTTCGACAAGATTGCAGTGCACGGTGTCGCATCAAAGCCCATCCCGGCAGAGTTCGGCGTCGAAGGGTTCTTCTTTCGCTACGAGCGCCATTTCGTCTACTGGCGCCATCTATCGAATGGCGACATTGGGATCGTGACGATCCTGCACGAGCGGATGCATCAGATCGATCGCTTCCGGGATGATTTTGGACCCGGCTGATGAACTGAATTTCTAGTGGGCGTCAGATTTGCGCTGGGTTTCGCGTGGGTCCCTCGGGGTCCGACGCTGGCACGAGAGAGAGTTCGCTGCCTGGCTCACTCGCTCCGCCAGTTTATTTACCGCAACGCCCTGTTGCTGAATGGCAGTACCGCCTCCCGTAACGACGCCTGTCTCACAAGACCAGCGGCACAATGTGTTTCGCCTGTGTGAAGAACACCGTCACCGGTTCAACCGGGAAACCAGACTTTCAACTCTTCGGTCGCAAATCGAGAACGATCTGCCCCGGTCGACTGTGTCAGATACTTCCTGGCTTTCTCCAAATCACGGTCGACGCCAAGTCCGCGGGCATGGAGCGCGCCCAGGTACGCAACACTATTGGAAGGGTTAAAGCGTACATTCCCATCGTTGTGCTCAAGCTTTCTCACATACAATGCCGGTGAGCCAAACGGGCGCGGTAACTGGGGGCGGCCTGGAGAGGCGCTCTGACACTTCTCCAACTTGGCGGCGAGAGCTGGGAACGCGGCAATAGACTTCCTTAATGCCGGATCATCAGAATTTGTCCTATGCTCGCGGACCAGCTTGAGGGCAAACTTGTTGCTGTAATAACAACTGACATTCAGTGGCATGCTCGAGGCCTGTTTTGCAGCAATTGCAAGCCATTCGAGCCCCTCGCGGCTGCTCAGATATGGGCTGGACAGTTCGGCGACATGCCTGCTGTTGAGACGCAGCTCACTCAACAAGACTGCCCCCCTCGGATCATCGGAATCGACGAGTTGCTTCGCCCAGCCAATTGCACGACGGCCAAGCTGTGCATTGGAAGATTTGACCTTTCCATTAAATGGTAGAGTGCGAAATTGGTCATAGAGGGTACGGGCAAGCTTATTGACATAGTCGGCGTCACCAGTTTCGGCAGCCCGCTCCAGCAGCTGAATGATCCGCCGTTCCCTATTGGGCACGACTGACCTGGTTTTCACGAAATACAGTCTTTCAGCGAGTAGAACCCGCGCTGGAATGTCGCCTCGCTCGATAATGGTTTCAAGTGCCTCCACCATCTCTCGAAAATAGGCGTCAGGTAACTGCTGCAGAGGATTGATCTGCCCTACAAGATTGAATGCCGCTGCATTGATGTTCCCGGCAAAGGCTGACTGCAGCAGCCTGTTGGCTTTGCGATGATTACGCCATCCACCAAGTCCGCGCATCAGCATGACTGCAAGATTGTTGGAGGCCACTGGGTAATTGTACCAGCTGAGATAAACAAAGATCGCTCGAGCGGGCAGGTTCCAGCCATTGTGCACAAGCCTGCACCCGGCTGCGTTAAGCGCATTCGCCGTGGGTGCATTAAATCCCACGCCAACAAATGCGATCAGCGTGATCGCTGCAAGAGTCGATTTCCAGTATTTCATTGTTCAACACACCGCAGATCATCCGTGTTCAGTTACCGTGATTGAGTATTGCTAAGAAAAACCTAAACAAACGGGTTTCTCGATATCTCCTCATGTTCCGCAAGTGTCAGCGCCGAAATCCGGGTGGTAATGCCAACGATTTTACGTCAATAAGACAGGATGTGGCGGGTGGCAGGCATTTCGGCTGTGTTGTAGAGCGCCCCAACGCAAGCACGGCAAAACGACGATGGAGATGAAACCGGATGGCTGGCACTAAACAGGAAACCAACGAAACATTTGTGGCCTTCCAGGTTATCCCGAGGGTGCGCGAGGGGAACAATTTCGAGATTGTGGACAAGGCAATCGAGGTCGTGAAAAAGGCCGGTGTCCCGTATCAGGTGGCAGCCATGGAAACCACCATGAAAGGTGACCTGGACCAGCTTCTGGACATCGTCAAGCAGGCACAACAGGTATGTCTTGATTGCGGGGCGGTTGAAGTCATCACCAATATCAAGATTCACAACAAGACGCCTGGTGCGGTTGATACATTCTGCACCTATGACCGGGGTGTGACGCCTTCGAACCACATGTTTGTCGACGATCAGTCGGACTCAAATCTTTAAACCTGAGGGGAGTGCAGCATGGCGATCAGAACGGCAATCATCGGGCTTGGGATCATGGGGCGGCGGATGCTGGAGCATATGCTGCTGCATGACGGGTTTTCGCCGGCGTTTCTGTGGGACCCGGATCCTGAGAGCTGCCAGCTTGCGGCAGACGCCGCGCCGGGCTGCGAGATCATGGATAGTGCCGATGCCGCGATCAAGGCTGCCGACCTGGTCTATCTTGCCTGCCCGCCGGTGCCGCGCAAGGCCTATGCGCTCAGCGCTGCTGCGGCGGGCAAGGCGGTGTTTCTGGAAAAGCCGCTGGGGGTTGATGTGGATGAAAGCACTGATCTGGTGCGGCAACTGGCTGAATCGGGAGTTCCCGTGGCGGTCAATTTCACCCAGGCCGCAGGGGCTGCCCTGACCCATATATCCGAGGCTGCGCAGTCGGGGGACCTGGGAGACTTGGTCGGCGCCGATATCGTGGTGACCTATGCCAACTGGCCGCGGGACTGGCAAAAGGCGGCCGACTGGCTGCGGTTTCGCGCAGAAGGCGGCATGACGCGGGAAGTGGTTTCGCACTTCCTGTTCTTCTCGCAGCGGATTCTCGGTCCCCTGTCGCTGGTCTGGGCGCGGCCGTCATATCCGGGCGATGATGACTTGTGCGAAACCCACATGCTGGCCCGGCTGGAAACCGCAAACGGCCGCCCCGTCACCGTCATGGCAAGCGTCGGCGGTGCCCAGCCTGACCGGCAGGAACTGACCATAAAGGGCACCAGGGCCAGCCGCCGGGTAACCGATTTCTATCGTGATGCGGCGTCCGACGGCGGTGAGTTCGTACCCGTTGCTGCCGAGCCCGGAGACCCGCGGGCGGTAAGCCTGAAAGCCCAGCTTGATGATCTTGTGCTGCTTATCAACGGACAACCAAACCGGCTGGCAACACCTGAAGAAGCCTTGCGGGTGCAGAAGCTGGTCGAGGCCATGCTGGACGCGCGCTAGGGCCGCGGGTATCCAGCAGCCAGTCAATTGCTTTTTCCACCGTCCGCCGCCTTGAGCAGACAGGCATTGCCACGGACACCGCAAAAGGCGAGATTGTAACTGCCCGCGCGGCAAAAGGTTGAGATAGCGGATGGTGACGGCACTGGTGCGCGGCTTGTTGACAAGCCGCAGTTGAGGTGAGGAAGATGGCCGCCAAATGGATAATCAGGAAATATGAAAGCAATGCCCTGAAGTGGGAAAAGGTACTGCCCGGAAACATGTCAAACAAAAGGGTTGAAACCGTCCTGCAACGGCTGGTGTGTCAGAACCTGAGTGCCGATGAAATCCTGTCGTCGTCGCTGAACGCGGAAGCGCCAGGGCGCACGAGCCAGCTTGACCGGGTCGGCAGCGGCACACTTTTCATATACGGACACAATCCCTACTACACCGCTGAACACCGGCAGGCTGTTTCAATATGATGTCCTGGCCTGCCTGAAACCGGCGGTGCCGTTAGGTAATATTTCTTTAGATTGTTGCCCCTACAATGCTTTGGAAAACGTAGCGGGAGATGCAACAGATGAGCGCAAAACTATTTACCGGCGGTGCCATAATCGGTGGCGTGATCATGGCTGCCTATGGCGGCCTGGAACTGGGTAGCGTGCTCGGAAGCGCACCATTCGACTATGCCCGGGCAACGTCGGAAGAGCAGGTCCAATTCCTGCAGAAAGAAACCAAATACTTCGGCCGGCGACTGAAGCGCGGCCTGGTCAATCCATCCGGCGTTGGCGGCTCTGCGCGGCTGGCTGATACCGAATACGATGCGCGCCTTAACGAGGTCCGCTTCATTGTGAGGGTAACCGGCGGTGAATTGGCCAATAATGGGGCTTCACAAAAAGCTCAGCGAGCGTTCCAGAAAGGTGCCTGTGTGTGGCGCAGTGACAGTCGGCTGGCCGGCACCAACAGCAGGCTGGTGGTGAAGTTCATCGACAAGGACAAGCGTCAGTTGCGGCGGATCACCATCGACGGGTCTACCTGCCGCAGTTACTCGTAGAGCCAGTTCGGTTGTCTCAGTCGTCGGCAAACTCGTCGGAATAGAACGACATCATGATGTCCAGGGCGTCGGACAGTTCGCCGTCCCTGGCGCGGGTCCAGAATTCAGGTGAGCCCAGATCGGAATACCCGTCGAAATTTTCAAGATCAGCCGCGTCGGCGTTACGGAAGCCCATCGACCAGTCGGGAAAGTTGCGGTCTGAAATCTCGCCCTGCTCCAGCACGACCTTGGTGTGATGGCGTTTGTCGGCCTCGATCCTGGCGAAGGCTGCCAGCACCTTGTCTTTCGGTCCTTCCAGCAGCTGCATGAAGTTGGCCCGGTTCTCAGACGGGGTGAACTTGTAGATCAGCAGGCCCGAAATGCCGTCTTCAGTGTTGTAATCACGGCTTTTTTTCAGGATGGCGGCGAGGTCTTCCTCGCTCATGGGCCGGGTGGCCTGGCTGACATATATCAGATGGTACATGGGTCGTAATCGCCTTCATGCGTAGTTTGTTCGAGATCGTGCCGTGTGCAAGCACCGGTGGATCACCGGCAGGCTTATACGCATCTGCGGGTCCGGCACAAGGCCCTGTAACGGGCTACGCCGGCTTGTGGATCAACAAGTTCGGGTTATTTCTCCGGTCCCGTGACGAATGATCTGCTATTTCACATTATCAAATTTGATTTGAGAATGCGAAATACTATTGACTCAGATGGGCTGAGTACGGTTGTATATGTCAGGTTCTTCGACAAGGTGAATTGGATTGACGATTGGCAACCGGCGCAAAAACGGCAGTTGAGACAGAGCCTGTCGGGGCAGACAGGACGGACGGTCCTGACGCCGTCGAGCCAGGCAAAATGCCTCGAACCATCCAGTCGGTTGAACGCGCACTGGACATTCTGGAAATCCTGGCGGATGCCGATGGTGAACTGCCGCTCAACGAGCTTGCCGCCGGAGCCCACCTCAATGCATCGACCTGCCATCATCTTCTGGCGACCCTGGTAAAGCGCGGCTATGCCGGCCAGACCTCTCGCACCCGCAGTTATTTTCTCGGCCCCCGCGTAACTGATCTGTCCGACAGCCGGCTGAAACAGTTCAACCTGTCGGAAATCGCCATGCCGGAACTCAGGCGGCTGAACGACACGACACTTGAAAGCGTACACCTGGCAGTTCTGCAGGGCGCATCGCTGGTGACCTTTGCCAAGCTAGATTCCAAGCTGCCGATCCGGGTCGGATCAGATGACGGCATGAAGGCTGATGCGGCCCACGCCACGGCAACCGGCAAGGCTATCCTGGCCTGGTTGCCGGAGCCCGAAATTGCCCGGGTGATTGCACAGGGCGGGCTGAAACGGTTTACCGACAAGACAATTTCGACGATCTCGGAACTGATGGAAGATTTGCGGCTGGTGCGCCGTAACGGCTATGCGCTCGACAATGAGGAATTCCAGGCCGGCGTCGTGTGTGTCGGCGCCGCCATACGTGATCATGCCGGTGCGGTGATCGGTTCGGTCAGCGGGTCCATGCCGCGCATGCGGGCTGACGGTGATCACATGGCCAAGGTCAAATACTCGGTGCAGGACTGCGCGGCGCGAATCTCGTCGCGGTTCGGCAGCCCGGAACCGGAGCAAATTCACACCTGAAACTGAAACCAGCAAGCGCTGCAAAAGCGCTGAGACAAAAACCGAACGAGGAGACGCAAAAATGACAATGCCGAATGATGTCAAGACCAGCACCGACTACCCGATCCCGGAAACCATGAAGGCATGGGTACTGGGCGATCCCGGTGACATCTCCCTGCAGGACAAGCCGGTTCCGGCACCTGCCAGGGCAGAAGTGCTGGTGCGCATTGATGCGGTGGCGATCTGCGCAACAGACCTTGAGATCATTCACCACGGGCCCCCGGCCCAGATCAACGGCGAACTGCCGTTCAACCAGAATTTCACGCCCGGCCATGAATATATGGGTACCGTGGTCGCACTCGGCCCCGGCGTCGATGAGTACACAATCGGTGAACGCGTCACCGTTGAAATCCATGCTGGTTGCGGCCAGTGCAAGCGCTGCCGCGAAGGCATGTACACGTCGTGCCACAATTACGGCAAGAACTATGGTGACGTGAACAAGGGCCATCGGGCCAATGGTTTCACCACCGATGGCGGCTTCTGCGAATACCAGGTCAACAACATCAACACGCTGGTGCACGTCGACGACAACATGTCGGACGAAGAGGCAACCCTTGTGGTCACCGCGGGCACCGCCATGTACGGGCTGACTGAACTTGGCGGCCTCGTCGCCGGTGAAAGCGTGGTCGTGACCGGCCCGGGCCCCATCGGCCTGATGGGCGTGGCCGTGGCCAAGGCCATGGGTGCGCAACCGGTGATCCTCACCGGTACCCGGGACAACCGGCTTGAAATCGGCAAGCAGCTCGGGGCCGACCATGTCATCAATGTGCGCAAGGAAGACCCGGTCGAGGCGGTTCACAAGATCATGGGCGGCAAGGGCGTCGACTATGTCGTCGAGTGTTCGGCGGCACCAAACGGCATCAATGAAGCAGCACAGATGGTCAATCGTGGTGGCCGCATCTGCCTGGCAGCGTTCCCGCATGAATCGCCTGCGGTGGATATTGCCCACCTGGTGCGCAACAACATCTATATCTTCAGCATTCGCGGAGAAGGCAAAAGCGCCACCCACCGGGCCGAAGCCTTCATGCGGCAAAAGCGTTTCGATGCCACGCTGATCCATACCCACACTTTCGACATGGGCGATCTGCCGGAAGCGCTGCGCTATGCCAAGGACCGGGTGGAAGATGCCATCAAGGTGGTGGTGAAGAACAATCATGCACAGAGCCAGCGCGCAGCTGCGGAATAATGCGGGCTGCCCTGCATAACAGCGGAGAGCTTTCATGCTGACATGTGACCAGTACCATATGCCGACAAGCCTGGCCGATGCTCTTGCCCTGTGGCAGGACGCGCCTGAGGGCACAAGGCTTGTGGCCGGCGCCACTGATATTCTGCCTTGGGCAAGGGAAGGCCGGGCGGGAAATGTACACCTGCCTGCCATGATAGACCTCAGCCGTGTCCCGGAACTGGATGGGTATACGGTCGCGGACGGACGCATACGGCTGGGCGCAAATGTCGTCTACCAGCAATTCCTGACCGACGAAAAACTGCGCGCACTGTTACCGTGCATGCCCTATTGCGCAATATGGTTTGCCGATGACCAGATCCGCGAACAGGCGACCTTGGCCGGCAATATCGTCAATGCGTCTCCGGCAGCAGACGGCACCCCGCCGATCCTGGCGCTGAACGGCGAGATAGAAATTGTCCGTCTCGAAGGCGGCGATATAGCTCATCGTACCGTATCGATCAGTGACTTTATTAAAGGGCCTGGTGTGACCGATCTGCAACCGGGCGAGATTGTCACTGCCGTTACCTGTGACACGCTGGAAGGTTATGGCGGGTCGTTCCAGAAGGTTGGCCAGCGCCGTTCGCTGGTAATCTCTTCGGTTTGTGCTGTTGCCTGCATCAAGCTGGACGAGGCTAGCGGCACGGTCGCCGATATCCGTCTGGCGCTTGGGGGCATCAGCCCGGTGCCACTGCGCCTGACCAAAACCGAACAAATGCTCACCGGCAAGAAACTGAGCCGCGAGATGATTGTGGAAGCCGCCAGGCAGCCGGCCGAACTGGTTGCTTCGCGCACCCGCCGCGAATACCGGCGCATTGTCGTGCGCGGCTTCGTGGAAGCGGCAATCGAGGATGCGCTGGCCGATTGCGGGGCAGCAGTGCCAAATGAAGATACCAGGGAGACAGCCAATGTCTGAACAAACCCAAACCGACCTGCATCTGGAATTCCAGATCAACGGACGCACCATGAAGCGGCGGGCACAGCCGCACCAGCGGCTGCTGGATTTCATCCGTGACGACCTTGCCCTGACCGGTGCAAAAGAAGGCTGCGGCGCCGGTGAATGCGGCACCTGTTCGGTATTTGTCGACGGCAAGCTGGTCAAGTCGTGCCTGATGCCGGTGGCCAAGGCAAACGGCACCAGTATCGAAACCATCGAAGGCCTGACCGGGTGGGGTGGTGACCTGACACCTGTGCAGAAGGCGTTTCACAAGACCGGTGCCAGCCAGTGCGGCTACTGCATTCCCGGAATGGTGATGGCGGCAACATCGGCCCTGCGCGAAAACCCGAAAGCCGATATCGAGGAGATCAAGGAGCGCCTTGGCGGCAATATCTGCCGCTGCACCGGCTACACCAAGATTTTCGAAGCTGTCGAAATGGCCCGTGACGTGCTGTCGGGCGAGAGCAGTGCTGCTGTACTGGAGGCCGACGGTCCCGGTAAGTCCTATATCGGCAACAATGTCCGCCGGCTGGATGCGCCGAGCAAGGTGTCGGGCCGGTTGCGTTATGCCGGCGACATGGTGATGCCGGGCATGCTGCACATGCAGGTGCTCAGAAGCCCGCATGCGCATGCCCTGATAAAGTCCATCGACACCAGCGAAGCTGAAAATCTGCCCGGCGTGGCTTGTGTCATTACTGCTGACGACGTGCCCGGCGAAGACGGCTTCGGCGTGTTTGTGCATGACCAGCCGATCATGGCACGCGGCCGGGTGCGATATGTTGGCGAGGCCATTGCCGCAGTTACGGCTGACGACGTCCTGACGGCGGCACGTGCGGTATCCCTCATCAAGATTGAGTATGAGCAAATTGCGGCAGTGTTTGACTCAGAAGAAGCGATGCAGAGCGGCGCTCCGGTTGTGCATGACTATGCGCCCGACAATGTCGTAAAGCACATTCCCATTCGCAAAGGAAACCTGGAGCAGGGTTTCGCGGACGCCGATCTGGTGGTCGAGCAGACCTATGAAACCCAGGCCGTGGAACACGCCTATCTGGAGCCGGAAGCAGGCATCGCCTATGTCGATCATGACGATGTGGTCACTGTGGTATCGCCGAGCCAGAACATCACCCATCACCGTCACATGCTGGCAAAGATCATCGACAGGCCGATCAACAAGGTCCGCTTCATCATGAGCCCGGTCGGCGGCGGTTTTGGCGGCAAGGAAGACATGATCTACCAGGGCATGCTGGCGCTGGCGGCGATGAAGACAGGCTCGCCTGTCCGGCTGGTGTACACACGCGAAGAGTCCATCATCTCGACCGCCAAACGCCATCCGGCGCGCATCACCTACAAGATGGGCCTGAAGAATGACGGCCGCATAACGGCGGTGTCGTTCAAGATGATTTCCGACGGGGGCGCCTACGGGCTGTCGACCGAAGGCGTCATGCGCAAGGCTGCCATCCTGTCGTGCGGCCCGTACAATATACCCAACGTCCAGATCGATACTTATGGCGTTTACACCAATAACACACCGTCAGGCGCCTTCCGCACATTCGGGGCCATGCAATCGCAGTTTGCAACGGAATCCCATCTCGACATCTGCGCGGAAAAGCTCGGCCTCGATCCGTTTGAAATACGGCGTATCAACATGATGCAGGATGGTGCCATTACCCACACGCAACAAGAATTGGGTTCCGTGTCCATCGGCCGGGTTCTGGATGCAGCCGAAAAGGCCTCGCGCTGGGAAGCCGGGCCGGTCAGCATGCGCGGGCCGGACCGCAACGATCTGGGTGGTGATGACACGCGCCCGCCCTGTACACTGGGCGCACGGTTCCGCAAGACCGGCGATGATGATCGCCAGGAGGTGGCATGATGGAACGCAAAATGCGTGGCCGCGGCATGGCGGCGAGCTGGTATGGTATTGCGCGAACCGCAACCATTGACCGGGCCGGTGCCTGGGCAGAGCTTGATGATGGCGGCACGGGAAAAATCGTTACCGGCGTCACTGAAATCGGTGAAGGCATCCTGACCCTGCTGGCCCAGGTGGCGGCAGAGGAAATGGGCATCAAGCCGGAAGACATTACCATCGGCGACAATGACACGGCACGTTCGCCGGAAGCCGCCCATGCCGGTGCCACAAGGCAGACCTACATGATCGGCAATTCGGTTGCGCTGGCGTGCCGGGACGCGCGCGCCAAACTGGACAAGGAACTGGCCGAGCACTGGGACGTGGACGCAGACAGTATTGAAGCCTTTGACGGCGAGATCTGGTCGAAAGACTCCAATCTCAAGATGTCCATGGAAGAGGCGGTGGACATCTGCAAGAAGCGCGGCGTGGTGCCGGTTGGCTCGGGATCGTTTACCGCCCACGGAACCGGGCTTGATCCGGTCGACGGCTCCGGCAGCCCGTGGCAGGCCTATGTGTTCGGCACCCAGGTGGCCGAGGTCGAGGTTGATACGGTGACCGGCGAAGTGCAGGTGCTGGGTATCTGGGCGGCCCATGACGTGGGCCGGGCCATCAATCCGCGCGGTGTGGAAGGCCAGATCGAAGGCGGTGTCGTTCAGGGTCTTGGACAGGCCCTGATGGAAGACTACCAGCTCGAAGACGGACATACCAAGACGCACGGCTTTGCCAAATACATATTGCCGACCTCGCTGGATATCCCCGAGATCAATACGGTGATCGTGGAAGACCCCGATCCGAAGAGCCCGCTGGGCGCAAAGGGCATCGGCGAACCGGCACTGGTGCCAACTGCGCCGGCCATCATGAACGCGATCTACGATGCCGTTGGCGTACGCATTACATCTTTGCCCGCAACGCCTGAAAAGGTGCTGGCGGCGCTGCAAGCCAAGGCTGCTGCCGGTCAACTGGAAGCTGCTGAATGAACTGAAAACCGCCGGAAGACAAAATGCACCGGCAAAGCCACGAGCTCGCAACGGGCTCGGTAAACCCTTGGAGGAAACCATGATGAAAATGAACCTGAAATCTCTGTTGCTGGGGGCAACCGCGTCCGTCTTTCTGCTGGCCGGACTGAATGTCCAGGCGCGCGCAGAGTTCCCTGAAAAGCCTGTTGAAATGACGGTGCTGTTCGGCGGCACGGCACAGACCATCGGCCAGTTGCTGGCAGACCTGATGTCGAAGAACCTGGCTAACCCGGTGGTTGCGGTCAGCCGCACAGGCGGCGGCGGTGCGGTCGGATATTCGCATGTTCAGTCAACGGCTGCCGACGGTTACAACATGGTGTGGAACTCCAATTCGGTGAGCACATCGCATTATCGCGGCAACATGAAATTCAACTATGAGGCGTTTACGCCAATCGCCCGGGTGAGCGTTGAAACACCGGCGCTGGCGGTCAGCGCTGACTCCGGCTGGAAATCACTTGAAGACATGGCCAAGGCCGTGAAGGCCGGCGACAGCAAGCTGAAAGTTGGTATTTCCGGCAATGGCTCGTTCACGCACCTGACCTCTGCTGCCCTGTTCGACAAGATGGGTATCGCGGACAAGGTGGTCTATGTGCCGTACGGCAAGGGCAAGGCACCTGTCGAGCTCCTCGCCAAGCGGGTCGATGCCGCCGTGCAGTGGCCGGGCCAGTTCATCCCGCATCAGCAGGCCGGCAAGCTGTCGATCCTGTGCGTGACCGGCAAGGACCGCATTCCGCAGCTCAAGGATACCCCGTCATGTGCCGAAGCCGGTGCAACGGATCTGAACATCACCATGTGGCGTGGCCTGGCCGCACCTGCCGGTACGCCGGCCGATGTGGTTGCCAAGCTGCAGGACGCAGCCAAGGCAGCGATTGAATCTGATGAATTCCAGTCCGCCGCCGACAAGATCGGCTTTGAAGCATCGTTCCTGCCGGCAGACGAGTTCGGTTCGCTGATTGCATCGGATGATGCCGCGATCAGTGACCTGATGGGTAAACTTGGCCTGAAGAAATAGGCAGCGTCAATGACATCGCGCCGGCCCGATATCATACTGGGTACCATATTGCTTGTGGTATCGGCACTTTGGTGCTGGGGAGTACTTGCAACCATCCCCGGTGCCGAAGACGGCTCGCGCCTGGGCGCCAGGGGGTTTCCCCTGGGCCTGGGGCTGCTGCTGGGCGGATTGAGCCTCATCATTCTGCTGCAAAGCCTCCGGCCTGCTCCTGTTAAGACCATCGACGACGAAGCCGCTGCGCCTGATATCAGCCGGGGGGTTGAGGCTTGGGCAATCGCTGCTACCGTCGGCCTGCTGGTCGGGTATGCAGCGCTGCTGGAATATACCGGCTTCATGATCGCAACGGCGCTGGTTGTAGCAGCGGCTGTCGGGCCGGTGCTGGGTATCTGGCGGCCGAAGCTGATCCTCGGCATGTCGGTCGGCCTGTCCCTGGGCATTTACCTGATTTTCGGCAAGCTGCTGGGCGTTTACCTGCCGTACGGCAAACTGATCAATCTGGCATTTTAGGAGCACGCCATGGACGCATTCGCCAGTGCCCTGGGTGCCGTATCAGACCCGTTCACGCTGCTCGCCATCGTGGCCGGCGCGATCATCGGTATCGTGTTCGGGTCCGTACCGGGTCTGACCTATTCCATGGCTCTGGCGCTGGTGCTGCCGATCACCTTCAAATTCGACACCAGTGCTGCCATTGGCATGTTGCTGGGCACGTATATCGGCGGCATGACCGGCGGTTCCGTATCGGCGATCCTGCTCGGCATTCCGGGCACGCCGTCTGCAGCCGCGACCGTGCTTGACGGGTACAAGATGACCCGCAACGGGCGCGCCGGCCTGGCCCTGGGTGGTGCGGTGCTGGCCAGCGGATTTGGCGGCATCTTCAGCCTGCTGGTGATGATTGTCTCGGTCGACCTGGTTGCGCGGCTGGCCATCCAGTTCGGGCCGGTGGAGATATTCGCGCTGGTGCTGTTCGGCATGTCGACGATTTGCGGGCTGGCCGGAAAGTCGCTGGTACGCGGCATGATTGCCGGCATCATCGGGTTGCTGCTGATGACCATCGGCCTGGATGACATGGACGGTGTCGCACGCATGACGTTCGGGTGGACGCCCTTGCTGCAGGGCGTCGATCTGCTGGTCGCTATGGTCGGGCTGTTCGCCGTGCCGCAGATCATGAAGACGCTGATCGACTACAAGCTCGACCGGGCGTTCAAGCTGAATGCATCCGGAGTTCGCAGCGAACTGCCGACCCTGAAACAATTGCGCAATTCATTCTGGCTGATGTTCCGCTGTTCGGCACTGGGCACCGCAGTCGGCTCCATCCCCGGTACCGGCGGGCCGATTGCGGCATTCCTGGCCTACGATCATGCAAAACGGTTTTCGAAGGAGCCTGAGCGGTTCGGCAAGGGCAAGCTTGATGGCGTGATGGCACCTGAATCTGCCAACAATGCCGTCACCGGCGGCGCCATGATCCCGCTTCTGTCGCTCGGTATTCCGGGCGATCCGGCAACCGCTGTCATGCTGGGCGGGTTTCTGATCCACGGGCTGGTGCCCGGTCCGATGTTGTTTACCAACAACAAGGCTGAGGTTTACCTGATCTACCTGGCAATTTTTGTTTCCTACGTCACGGTTGTGGTGTTCCAGTATTTCGGCATTCGCGGTTTCGTGAAGCTGTTGAAAGTACCGCCACACCTGATGGCGGTGGGTATTCTCATCATGTGCGGGGTCGGCACGTTTGCCATCCGCAATTCATTTCTTGATGTCTACATGATGGTCGGTGTCGGCCTGATCGGCTACCTGCTGATGCGCGCGCGCATTCCGATCACGCCGATCATTCTCGGCCTGGTGCTGGGACCGACGCTGGAGCGGGAATTCCGCACTGCGGTGATCATGTCTGAAGGCAGTTTCGGGGTATTCTTCTCGTCTACTGCCGCGGTTGTTTTCTATGCAATGACCATCGGCGTCATCGGATTTCATTTCTATGGCCAGATGCGTGACGCGAAGAAGACACGCGACGCAGCAAATGGCAAAAATGCACAACAGCAGGGGGCGAACTGAACAAGATGCTAGCGCCGGAGACAGACATGGGTAATGCAGCAAGGCTACGCGCCAGGGCTATCAGCAGGGCCGGCGGGATCGACAATGCGCTGGCCAATGGTGACATTGACGACATCGTTGACGTGTCATTGTCGGAGGGCCTGATTCTGGGCCTGCTCCGGCAGGGCGTACGGAAATACTTTGCCATTTTCGGGCATGGCTCGACCGATCTTGGCGAGGTGTTGCGCCTCTATGACGAAGAAGGCGTCACCCGTACCATCAATTGCCGCAACGAGGTGGAAATGGCCCATGCTGCCACGGCGCTTTCATGGCAGTATGGCGAAACCTGTGCCGTCGTGACATCCATCGGGCCCGGCGCCCTGCAGGCGATGGCGGGCTCCCTGGCAGCAGCGTCCAACGGTGTCGGCGTCTACCACATCTACGGTGACGAGACCACGCAGGGTGAAGGCTACAACATGCAGCAGATCCCCAAGGAGCAGCAGGGCCTGTTCGGCCAGATTGGTGCCCTTATGGGGCAGTCCTACGTGCTTCATACACCGGGCGCGTTGCGAGACTGCATGCGGCGCGGCACGGCATGTGTGCACCACCCCTACAAGGCCGGGCCGTTCTATGTGCTGTTGCCTCTGAACACCCAGCCGCAGCAGACTCGGGTGAACCTGGCGACTATGCC
>Ga0316187_10002664_pt1 | contig 15536 bp, 12 predicted proteins | sample CroRivburrow1_MG_FD_204927 | JGI IMG/M metagenome (GOLD analysis project Ga0316187, IMG submission 204927) | Coastal sediment microbial communities from Maine, United States - Cross River worm burrow 1 | ecosystem: Environmental > Aquatic > Marine > Coastal > Sediment | place: USA: Maine... | reverse complement strand
ATTATCGGCAGCATACGCCATAAGCATTGCAATTACCTAAATAACTGCACTCACCATCAACGCTAGACGATAATCAAACAGCCATCATGATGGTTCAAAAGATTAGCCGGTAAAAAGCCGAAACCAGCCTCACTGATACCCGCGTAACATTCGTTTTCCGGACCACTCAGCTACAATAAAAAACGGGGCTTACGCCCCGTTTTTTATACTCAGTTCTCTGTACTATTCATCCTGCCTTTAGCGCCGCAATACGTTCCTCCAGCGGCGGATGGCTCATAAATAAACGTTTCATCCCGCTACCGATCCCACCGGCAATACCAAAGGCGGCCAGTTGATCCGGCAAAGGTGTTGCCTGCCGGCTATGTTGGTGGAGGCATTCCAGTGCCGCAATCATTTTTTGCCGTCCGGCCAGATCGGCACCACCGGCATCGGCACGAAACTCCCGTTGACGACTAAACCACATAACAATAGCAGACGCGAGTATACCCAGTACGATCTCGGCAAAAATAGACGTAACCCAGAACGCAATACCATGGCCCCGTTCATTCTTGAACACAACACGGTCGACCATGTGCCCTATGACACGGGACAGGAAAATAACAAAGGTATTCACCACTCCCTGGATCAGCGCCAGTGTAATCATGTCACCATTGGCCACATGACTGACCTCATGGGCCAGCACGGCCTCGGCCTCGTCCTGTGACATGGCATTGAGTAACCCGGCGCTAACGGCAACCAACGCCTTATTACGGCTGGCGCCCGTGGCAAAGGCATTGATCTCGGCCCCGGGATAAATGGCCACCTCGGGCATGCCGATGCCGGCTTTTTGTGCCTGTCGCTGAACGGTATCGACAAGCCAGCGCTCCTGGTTTGTCGCCGGCTGTGTAATCACCTGGGCACCCGTAAAACGTTTTGCAGTCCACTTGGACAATAACAAGGACATGAAAGAGCCACCCATGCCGAACACTGCCGCAAATATCAGCAGGGATTCCAGATTCAGGTTAATGCCCTGTTGATCGAGAAAACCCTCAAAACCGAACAGGCTCAGGGAAATACTCAGCACAACGATAATGGCCAGGTTAGTAGCCAGAAACAGAAAAATACGCTTCATTTAACGACTCCGAAAAATCATGTCTCAAGGCGAAACCCTCGCCTTCTAACAAAATGGGGCCACAATGCGCTATTTCAAGCCCAGAAAAGCCGTTGAAATACAAAGGAAATCAGTACAAACAGAAAAATTATGTCTATTTTAAGGAATTTACCGTTAGAATCATTGTCTGAATTAAATGTCTAGATGCCCAACGCCACCCTACAAACGGGACTACCATGCCAAACAAAATTTTGCTGCCGCTACTACTGATTGCCGGCTTAATGAGCGCATGCGGCGGTTCAACTCCACCCCTGGCAGACCCCTGTGTCGAAGACCCGAGTCTTGCCGGTTGTGTCGGCGTTGATTTCACCACCTCAGTATCCATTGATAGCGATACCGCTCCGGCCCTGACCAGCAACCTGTTGCACGACCTGCTCGATATCAGCCAGATCGCACTGACGGCGACCTTACAAAGCTACACCTATAAGGATGACATCCTCAGTGTCATCAACACCCAGGATCGATACGCAATTGATTATACAAATCACAATTGCGGGATACCGCTCAATTTTCAGGGTGGTGCTGGCGACATTGATCAATATCTGACAGATAATGCCATTGCCTGCAGCCAGTATGTCCCCCACTTTTCACTGCCATGTGACAATGGTAATACCTACGACATCTTCGTCAAGATAACCGACCCGAGCCAGCAATATAACCTGGGTGGCACCATCATGGAGGTTATTTTCAACAGCAACATCAGTGGCAATCCTGCCCCTGGCATCTATTGCCAGATCGGTAATATGAAGATTAGTGGCATGTTGTATCTGGCCCAGGTAAGCATCACCAATGACCCGGCCGATCCGGAAAGCTGGTCCCAGACCAGCGAGCTCTGGCCCACGGTTACCATCCATGATGGCATTCATTGGACAGATATCAGCAACCCGATGCGGGTCGAAGCCAGTTATACACCGGAAATCGGACTAACCTTTACCGGTACCGTGATGGACAACTCCGCAACCCACACCCAGTTTTCACCGAATGAGGTTAATGGCATTCAATTTACACACTATCCGGCCGGCAGTGACCCTAATGTCTCTCCTGAAACAACCTATAATACGCTGCATCTGGACTCAACTGTCACGATACAAATGGACTCGACCGATCCCGCCACAGCAACCTTGCTTAGCCTTAGCACGGCCGGGGTGATGAACAGCAACAAGACCGGCCTTGATCTGGTCATGAATATCAATACGACCGATAGCGCCAATGCCTCGCAACCATTGATCTGGGACAATGCCATCGAAATTGCGCCCAAGTGGGTTCCACCGGTTAGCGGCTCGATCATGATCGATGATATCGACACGGGCAGCCAGGCTGTCACCACCATCGATGCGACCAATGCCGCAATCGATCCGGGCAAGCTGAACATTGTGGTCACGGACAACAGCCTGCCTGTCAGTAGCCCCAACCATGTCACCGTACTGCCTTCGAACTGGGGCGTATTAATGAAGCGCCTCTAACGGGCCACAAACAAACCCGCCAGGGCCTGAGCGCAGAAGACACAACCATCAGGTAAAAATATTATCGCTATTTGACCTCGACACTGATGCTTTCGACACGCTGCAGACCGCGCGGCAATTTACGTCCGCGTTTACCGCGCTCACCCTGATAATTCACCAGATCCCTGGGTTTTAAGGTCACATGACGCTGGCCGGCATGCACCACCAGGCTGGCCCCGGCCGGCAGGATCGTCATAAACACCACATAATCCTCACGGTCTGCAAACTTCTTACTCGGAATACCCACAATCTTGTTACCCTTGCCACGCGCCATTTGCGGTACATCGCTGAGGGACATGATCAGCAAATGGCCATCCAGACTAATGGCAGCCACCTGATCCGTCTTGACATCAGTAATGATAGTCGGCTTCAACACCCGTGCACCCTTGGGGACATTCAGCGCCGTTTTACCCTTTTTGTTCTTACTGTACAGATCACCGAGTTTGGCCACAAAACCATAACCGGCATCACTGGCCAACAGGTACAGAGCCTCATCACCACCACTCATAACCCCGCGAAACACAGCACCATCGGGTGGTGTCAGGCGTCCGGTCAATGGTTCACCCTGACCACGGGCCGAAGGCAGCGTGTAGGCAGGCAAGGCATAACAACGACCGCTGGAATCGATAAACATCGCCGCCTGGGTACTGCGTCCGCGGGCGGCATCCAGAAATCCGTCACCGGATTTATAGGTCAAACTGGCGCCATCCACTTCATGACCCTTGGCTGCCCTGACCCAGCCCTTTTCCGACAAAACTATCGTCACGGGCTCGGCACTCACCAAATCGGTTTCGGCCATAGCCTGGGCCGTTTCGCGCTCGACCAGCGGGGAGCGGCGCTCATCGCCATACATTTCAGCATCGACCTGCAGTTCATTTCTGATCAGGGTCTTCAGTTTTGATTTGGAACCCAACGTGGATTCCAGATAGTCCTTTTCAGCCTCCAGTTCTGCCTGCTCGGTTTTTATCTTGATTTCTTCGAGCTTGGCCAACTGGCGCAAACGAATATCCAGAATGGCATTGGCCTGGATTTCACTGAGTTTGAAACGCGCCATCAATTCCTGCTTCGGCTCGTCAGCCCCACGAATGATCGCGATCACTTCATCGAGATTCAGATAGGCAATCAACAAACCGGCGAGCACATGCAGGCGCTGATTGACCTTGTCGAGGCGATATTCCAGCCGTCGCGTGATGGTCTGGGTGCGAAAGGTCAACCACTCCTTGAGCATGTCACGCAGATTCAGCTGCTGCGGCTTACCACTCAAGGTAATGACATTCATGTTGACGCGGTAAGTGCGTTCGAGATCCGTGCTGACAAACAGATGTGACATCAGTGCTTCACTATCAACACGATTGGAGCGCGGCACAATAACCAGCCGCGTCGGATTTTCATGGTCAGACTCGTCACGCAGGTCTTCAACCATCGGCAGTTTCTTGGCCAGCATCTGCGCGGCGATCTGCTCCAGCACCTTGGCGCCGGATACCTGATGCGGCAACGCCGTGATAATTATCTCCCCATTATCGACCTCATAAACTGCACGCATACGCACGCTACCATTACCGGTTTCATACAGCTTCAGCAGATCGGCCCTGGGCGTGATGATTTCGGCATCGGTGGGATAATCCGGTCCCTGCACATGTTCACACAGCTCGGCAACTGTAGCCTTGGGGGATTCAAGCAAACGAATACAGGCACTGGCCAGTTCGCGGACATTATGCGGCGGAATGTCGGTCGACATGCCCACGGCAATGCCCGTCACACCATTGAGTAACACATGCGGCAAACGCGAAGGCAACTGTGATGGCTCGTCCAGTGTGCCGTCAAAATTCGGCACCCAGTCCACCGTGCCCTGGCCGAGCTCTGCCAGTAACACCTCGGCAAACTTGGTCAGTTTGGCCTCGGTATAACGCATGGCGGCAAAAGATTTCGGATCATCCGGCGCTCCCCAGTTGCCCTGGCCATCCACCAGCGGATAACGATAGGTAAACGGCTGCGCCATATGTACCATGGCCTCATAACAGGCTGTATCACCATGCGGATGAAACTTACCCAGCACATCACCCACCGTGCGGGCCGCCTTTTTATACTTGGCCGCCGCCGACAGACCCAGCTCGGACATGGCATAAATAATCCGGCGCTGCACAGGTTTCAGCCCATCCCCGATATGCGGCAAGGCACGATCAAGGATGACGTACATCGAATAATCGAGATAGGCCTTTTCGGTGAAGGCCTGTAACGGCTGCTGTTCAACGCCGTCACTGTCTATGGTTATATTGTCACTCATTACAATTGCGTCTCCGCCAGATTACCTTTTTGTTCCAGCCAGTTCTTGCGATCAGCCGCACGTTTTTTGGCCAGCAGCATATCCATGACCTTATGCGCACTGTCCCTGGCTGAAATCGTCAACCGTACCAGACGCCGTGTATCCGGCATGATGGTAGTTTCACGTAGCTGCAGCGGATTCATTTCACCCAAACCTTTGAAACGCTGCACATTGATCTTGCCTTTTTTCTTCTCGGCGGCGATACGATCCAGCACCCCCTGTTTCTCGGCATCATCGAGGGCGTAATAGACATCTTTCCCAACATCGATACGATATAATGGCGGCATTGCCACATATACATGGCCGGCCGCCACCAGCGGTTGGTAATGGCGTAGAAACAAGGCACACAACAGGGTAGCGATATGGGCGCCATCCGAATCGGCGTCGGCCAGGATGCAGATCTTGCCATAACGCAGGCTCGACAAATCATCTGAGCCCGGCGCAACACCGATGGCCACCGAAATATCATGCACCTCCTGCGAGGCCATGGCATCGGCAGCATCGACCTCCCAGGTATTCAATATCTTGCCACGCAGCGGCATGATGGCCTGGAACTGACGATCACGCGCCTGCTTGGCTGAACCACCGGCCGAATCGCCCTCGACCAGGAACAGTTCGGACTGGGCCGGATCCTGGGAACTGCAATCGGCCAGCTTACCGGGCAGGGCCGGACCACTGGTTACCTTCTTGCGCACCACCTTGCGGCTGGAACGCATGCGGCTCTGGGCATTGCTGATCGCCAGCATGGCAATGGCCTCGCCGGCCTCGATATGCTGATTGAGCCATAAACCAAAACTGTCCTTGACCACTCCGGAGACAAAGGTCGCACATTCCCGCGATGACAAACGTTCCTTGGTCTGACCGGCAAACTGGGCATCGTCGAGTTTCACCGACAGGATATAACAACAGCGTTCCCAGACATCTTCGGGACTGATCTTGACCCCGCGCGGCAACAGATTACGGAATTCACAAAACTCGCGTACCGCCTCGGTCAGGCCCGTACGCAGACCATTGACATGGGTGCCCCCCTGCGCCGTCGGCACCAGATTGACATAACTTTCGGTCACCGGCTCGCCCCCCTCGGGCAACCAGGTCAGGGCCCAGTCAACGGCCTCGGTATGTCCTTCCATACTGCCGTCAAAGGGTTCAGCCGGCAACAGGGTATAACCACGCAGCGCATCCTGCAGATAATCCTGCAAACCACCTTCAAACAGCCATTCTTCGGTTTCACCGCTGTTCTCATCATAAAGACTGACCTTCAGCCCCGGCGATAATACCGCCTTGGCGCGCAACAAATGCCGCAGCCGCGGAATCGAATATTTGGCACTGTCAAAATACTGCGGATCAGGCCAGAAACGCAGGGTGGTACCGGTATTTTGCTTGCCAACCTTGCCAATGGCCTTGAGCTCAGTGCGTTTATCACCATTGGCGAAGCTCATTTTATATTCCTGGCCACCACGACGTATCGCGACATCAAGCTTTTTGGACAGGGCGTTGACAACCGATACCCCCACACCATGCAGACCACCGGAGAAGCGATAATTTTTCTGTGAAAATTTGCCGCCAGAATGCAGCTTGGTCAGGATAACCTCGACCCCACTGATCTTTTGCTCCGGGTGTTTGTCCACCGGCATACCGCGACCATCATCGGTCACCTCCAGCGAACCATCCTTAAAAACACTGACCGTAATGGTACTGGCATAGCCGGCCAGCACCTCGTCTACACTGTTGTCGATCACTTCCTGCGCCAGATGGTTCGGGCGTGTGGTGTCGGTATACATGCCCGGGCGCTTGCGCACCGGTTCCAGCCCCGTCAAGACCTCGATATCTGAGGCGTCGTAATTCCTGCTCATCGCTGTGCGTTAAACCCTGTTGTTATAATTATCTCGCTCTACCGAACCCCGGGCCCGGCGCGCGGATAGCTTAGCACGAAGCCATGCCAGGCATACAAGCCTGCCGTGAGCAGGGCATTTATAGTACAATGCCGCAGTTATTTATAATTCCGGGCGGAGAGCGCTTACAGTGGTCAAAAAGGCGACAAAAAAATCAACACCAGGTGCTCAGGGGCCGGATTTCGAGGCCGCACTCGAAGAACTGGAAAACCTGGTCGAGCTCATGGAGGCTGGGGATATCTCGCTGGAAGAGTCTCTGAAACACTTTGAGCGTGGTATTGCCCTGACACGCCAGTGCCAGCAGGCCCTGCAGCAAGCCGAACAAAAGGTCCGGATACTGCTTAATGACAATGGTGAAACTGAAGCCTTCGACACACTCGACAGCGATGAAATCAGCGATAATGAATCCGCACCCCAGGCCTGAGCAGCCATCTGATAACAGCGAACTTGCAAACCTGATCGCCACCAGTTCGGCGCGTGTGCAGCAGGCCCTGGCCCAATGGTTGCCGGCCGCCGATTGCAAACCGGCCCGACTGCACCAGGCCATGCGTTATGCGGCCCTCTCGGGCGGTAAACACGTGCGGCCGCTGCTGGTATATGCCACGGGCCAGAGCCTGGGACAGGACATCAATACACTGGATGGCCCCGCCTGTGCCGTCGAACTGGTGCATGCCTATTCCCTGGTACATGATGATCTGCCGGCCATGGACGATGATGACCTGCGCCGTGGCCAGCCGACCTGTCACAAGGCCTATGGCGAGGCCATTGCCATCCTCGCCGGGGATGCATTACAGACACTGGCCTTCGATATTCTGAGCCAGGACCCGAGCATGACGGCCACGGCCGAACAGCGCCTGGCCATGATTTCGGCGCTGGCCCGGGCCAGTGGCTCCCAGGGCATGGCCGGTGGCCAGGCCATCGACCTGCTTGCAGCCGGCACGGTGCAGAAGATGGCGATTCAGGATCTGTCGGCCCTGGAGGATATGCACAGTCACAAAACCGGGGCTTTAATCCGCTGCAGCGTCCTCCTTGCAGCCCTGAACGATCTCACCTGTGACCATGCTACCCGACAGCGGCTTGACGCCTATGCCAGCTACATAGGACTGGCCTTCCAGATCCGTGATGACATCCTCGACATCGAAGGTAACACTGAGGTTCTGGGCAAACCCCAGGGTTCGGATCAGGCCCGCGACAAACCGACCTACCCGGCCCTACTGGGTCTGGATGGCGCCCGCCGCAAGGCCCGGGAAATGCACGAACAGGCCCTGGCGGCTATTGAGACCATGGGGCCACAGGCAGCGCCATTACGCGAAATTTCGGCCTATATTGTCCAGCGCGACAAGTAAGCCCTTGCAACCGAGACCAAAGCAGCCCATTATTTCTAACACGAGCCAGACACTAACAAACATGACGCACTCCTTCCCCCACCCACTACTCGAACAAACCACCAGCGTTGAGCAACTGCGTACCCTGCCACAGGATCAACTCGCCCCTTTGGCGGCTGAGGTCAGAGAATTTATTATCCAGTCTGTTGCCGATACCGGCGGCCATTTATCGGCCAGTCTCGGTACAGTCGAGCTGGCTGTTGCGCTGCACTTTGTCTTCAACACCCCGGATGACCGTCTGGTCTGGGATGTTGGCCATCAGGCCTATGCCCACAAAATCCTGACCGGGCGCCGTGACGCCATGGCGACACTGCGCCAGCCCGGTGGATTATCCGGCTTTCTAAAACGGGATGAAAGCCCGTTTGACGCCTTTGGTGCCGGCCACTCCAGCACCTCAATCAGTGCCGCCCTGGGCATGGCCATGGCCGCCTCGTTACAGGACCATCAACGCCATGCCGTAGCTATTATCGGTGATGGTGCATTAACGGCTGGCATGGCCTTTGAGGCACTGAACCATGCCGGTCATATCGCCGACCAGCACCAGAGTAAGCTGCTCGTCATCCTCAATGACAACGAGATGTCGATCTCACCCAACGTCGGTGGCCTGTCCAATTACCTGGCCAAACTGCTGTCAGGCAAGCTCTACACCACCATGCGCGAAGGCGGCAAAAAGGTGCTCGGCGCCGTGCCCACCGTGCGCCAGCTGGCCCGTCGTGCCGAGGAACATATCAAGGGTATGGTCATCCCGGGCACATTGTTTGAAGAACTGGGTTTTAACTATATTGGCCCAGTCGATGGCCACGATATCGATACCCTCGTCACGACCCTGAGAAACCTCAAGGCCCAGCGTGGACCGCAGTTTTTGCACATCGTGACCCAGAAGGGCAAGGGTTATCAGCCGGCCGAGAGCAACCCCTGCACCTATCACGGCGTCCCACCGTTTAACCCTGAAACCGGACAGATGCCGGCCAAAAAGACCGGTGCCCCCAGTTATACCCAGGTTTTTGGTGACTGGTTGTGCGACATGGCGGCCCAGGATCAACGCCTGGTTGCGATCACCCCGGCCATGTGTGAAGGCTCTGGTCTGGTCCATTTTGCCAAACAATTCCCGAACCGCTTCTTTGATGTCGGTATTGCCGAACAACACAGTGTGACGATGGCGGCCGGACTGGCCTGCGAAGGCCTGAAGCCCGTGGTGGCAATTTATTCCACCTTTCTGCAACGGGCCTACGACCAGTTGATCCACGACGTCGCTATACAGGAACTGCCGGTACTGTTCGCCATCGATCGCGCCGGTATCGTCGGCCCTGATGGCGCAACCCATGCCGGTAGTTTTGACCTGAGTTTTCTGCGCTGTATTCCGAACATGGTCATTATGGCACCCAGTGATGAAAACGAATGTCGGCAGATGTTATCAACCGGCTTCCGGCATCCCGGACCGGCGGCCGTTCGTTACCCGCGCGATACCGGCACCGGCGTCACAATTGAACCGACGCTCGATAACCTGCCAATCGGTAAGGCCATCGTCGCCCGGCGTGGCCAGGGTGTCGCCATCCTGGCCTTTGGCACCACCCTGGCTGCGGCGCTTGAAGCAGGAGAACGGCTCAATGCCAGCGTCGTTAACATGCGTTTTGTCAAACCCATGGATGAAGAGATGATCAGAAAGGTCGCCAGCAATCATGAGCTGCTCATCACCATTGAAGAAAATGCCCTGCAGGGCGGCGCCGGCAGCGCCGTCAGTGAATGCCTGGCCGAACAAAACATCAATATAGCTGTCAAACATCTGGGGCTGCCGGACATGTTCAGCGACCAGGGCCAACGTGGCGCCTTGCTTCACCGCTACGGTCTTGATTCTGCTACAATATGCGCCACGGTCGAGGCCCATCTCGAACAGACTGACCGCTCACCCGCTCAGACGGCCGCCGTATAAACCTAGAAATTTACTCAGGTATTCTCTATAATGCCTCCGCGTTACACATTAAAAATCGTTACGGATTTTGCCGCTGCCCATACGCTGCGTGATTATCCCGGTGCATGCAGCCGCATGCACGGCCATAACTGGAAGGTCGAGGTCGAAGTCATGGCAACAGCCCTGGACGACACCGGCATGGTAGTGGATTTTAAACATATCCGGTTGGCAACACATGCCGTCATTGAACGCTATGACCACCAGTATCTAAACGAGATTGCACCTTTTGATACATTGAATCCGACGGCAGAAAACATCGCCGCCACGATACACAAGGCTGTGGCCGAACAGCTCAATGACGAGCGAGTCAATGTCTGTGCCACGACGATATGGGAAACCGACCGGGCCTGCGCCCGTTACACAGAGGACTGATTATGGACTCCATTACCGAAATCGCCGACGTACAAAACAGCGCCGATACCCGCCAACTGGCCATCAACAAGGTTGGCATCAAGGACATCAAACACCCGATCAAAATCAGTGATCGCAGCGACGGCGAGCAGCATACCGTGGCGACATTTAATATGTACGTCAACCTGCCTCATGATTTCAAGGGCACTCATATGTCACGCTTCGTGGAATTACTCAACAGCAACCAGCGGGAAATTACGGTAGCAAGCTTCAAGGACATCCTCGCCCGCATGAGTAAAACACTGGATGCCGAGGCCGGTCACATCGAAATGCGCTTTCCATACTTTATCAGCAAACCCGCACCAATATCCGGCGTTGAAAGCATGCTCGATTATGATGTCACGCTGATTGGTGCCATCCGTAACAACAAAACGAGCATGACTATCCGGGTAGTTGTTCCGGTCACCAGCCTGTGTCCCTGTTCAAAAGAAATTTCAGACTATGGCGCCCATAATCAGCGCTCCCATGTCACGATAACGGCCCGCACCAACGGCTTTGTCTGGATCGAGGATCTGATTGATATCGTCGAGGCAGAAGCCTCCTGCGAAATCTTTGGTCTGCTCAAACGTCCGGATGAAAAATACGTCACCGAAAAGGCCTACGACAATCCCAAATTCGTCGAAGACATGGTGCGTGACGTTGCCCGGCGCCTGAACAAAGATGAACGCATCAGCGGTTATATCCTCGAATCAGAAAATTTTGAATCCATCCACAATCATTCAGCCTATGCGATGATTGAAAAAAACATGAATTAAAAGCTTATAGTCAGATACCAGGCGGGCGTTATAGAACATTGTGGGTCCCAGCTCGGCCATTAGCGGAAGTTAGAGTTTTTACTCTGACCCTAAATATCTCAATCGTAATCGATTAGAAAGTTATCGCCTGAACAATAATTCGTCTAATTTTTTAATGCATTCTCGCTACCGCCAAAAATACTATGCTTAAAAAATTACTAGTACTAAAGGTGCACAAATATAAAGAGTATAGATTATTAAAGCCCTGGATCGACATCTGTCTTGATGACTGACCATGTTGCTTCCATATTGTTAAATGGTATACCGGTCGAATAATCACGGTAATCTGCTGCCATTATAGAATCGCTGATAACACCATTTTTCCATACGAGGACGAAATCTTCGAATGAATTAAGAACTGCTTCCAGCGTCAGGGAATGACCTGTCAGTACTGAGGGAGTAAATGTATCTGAATACGAACTTTCGACATAACCATTGTTAATACATACACAATTATTGCCACCGGGGTCACATTTGGTTTGATAATCGGTGCTGCCCAGAATCGTCCCAATGGAAACGGGAGTAGATAGCGGGTCGACGATGACACTATCGAGGCTAAACTGCAAATCAGAACTGCTCTGTGTCCCACTGAAGAATAATCGAATCGTACCAGTATCAGGAACCGCATATAGTGTCATATCATGACGGGCCTCGAAATTGCAGCCTATATCAATGAGATTGTATGATTCTAGTATCGGAAAATTGAATATGATTATGTCCTCACCAATGAGAGAGCCGGTTGCCGGATCAACATCTATAGTAATCTCATGCTGCTCGCTCCAGACATTCTGGGGCGGTGTTAAAGTAACGGTATTAAACGCCTTCGACCAGTCGGAGTATTGATAAGTTGCCGTACCAGTCCAGCCCTGCGGCAGGATGATACCGCCTGCTGGTGGATTGCCCGGATTCGGGTCGGGAGGTATAGCCGGACCAACATAGGTCGCTTTTCCATCCCCATTAAAAGCACAGGTATCTCCCACGGTATCGTTACCGACCCAGATCAGATCAAAGGCCTGGGTTCCAATAGACCCCGCCCCGTTGAAGTGGGCAATGCCCTGTGTCGTCAGGGTAATGCACGTGCCAGATGTACAGTCCACTTCCTCCTCTATGTAATCCGCCGATCCCTCAAATGTATAACCACCATTTTCTGTCCTGGTTACGGTGCCTGTAATCGCATCGGAAACCCACGGATAGTTCGCCATGCCGGTAAAGGTATCATCCAGCTGTTCCAGGTAAACAGCTCCACCACCAGAGAAGCTGCCATTATCCAACGGGTTCTGGCACCCACTCACTGATTCCTTTCCTGTTATCGCCCACGTTCCTGTCAGCGTGCCTGATGTCAAATCAACAGAATCGCTCAGCTTTAGCTGTACGCTACGATTTACATTGCTCCAGTTATAATCAGCTTGAATAGTGACGATACCCTGGGCCTCTGGCAAGGCAGTGAATACGACATTAGCCTTCCCAGATGAATCTGTCTGAATACCATCATAATTCAAAGAACCATTCCTCGACCCTGATGGAACGGAGAAATTGATTAATTGCCCTTCCATGGCATCATCATCGCACATCAGAGAGGCGCTAACAGTGGTATCATCCCCGCCCCACAATTTGCTTGCATCGGAAGACAGTGTCAGTATAGGTGGTGTCGAGCGCCAGTACACATTGACAGTGTATTGGCCCACGACATTGTTTTCGATACCGGCTGCCTTGACGGTGACATCGATTTCCCTGAGATAATCTATACGAAACTCGACATTGTCAATATCACCGATAGTAACCACCAATGGATTAGGTAATTCAGGCTCGCCATTGTGGTAAAACTCAAAATACATGCCAACCGGCTGGTAGCAGTTGTATCCATTTTGCGCGATTATATCCATTGCCACTGGCTTTCCCAGTGAGAACCTGCCATTCACATGCGCATTGACCTCGCTGTCTACAGCTTGAATGGCTGCTTTGAGATCACCTCCAGCCAGTGTTGCCTGAGAGACCGCGCCCTCTATATCACCGAAGATGCCGTCAATCTCAGATTCAATTTGATTCGGCTGAAGTATAAAATAGGAAAAATGGGTCACCTTTCCATGGGCACTGGTGCCATCCATGGAGACAGTCATGAAAAAATCTGTTTCCTCCCAGGCCTTACTGACCTGGTTCCAGTAGTAGAGACGCAATTGCCGTCCGGGGGATTGTGGCTGTGCCAACGGGATGGAGATAGAAACGGGATTCGAAAATACTGTACCGTGTGGCTCCAGAGATATCCCTCCGGAAAAACTCAGAGGATCACCCGTCGGCGGAAGACCTGTGGCTTTGTCCAGCGTACCGACGGTAACCGACATCTGTTCAGTCAGAATACCTGCAGGAATGCTTACTGATGCACCGCCGTTATCGGTGACCATGCCACCTTGGTCGTCGATAATGGCTGTAGTCGATGAAAAAATCGGAGCATCGGTTACAGGCGTGGAAGAACTCCCTCCACCTGAATTACAGGCAGCTAACAGCAGGATGACACAATAACTCACAAGCAGGAAAGTCGAGAGCCGTTTCCATTCCATGATGTCACCCTCGTAGTTGGCCAACACCAGTGCACAAGCTATTTTGAATATACAGTTATTTATCTTTACTCCGCTTCCTCGATCCAGTCAACTGATAAATCGGGTCCCAGCCCAGCATAGCTGTCATTAATGGATATGATGAAATCAGGGAAACGGTTATGCCATACAAAACATGCCCCAAATATACGATGACATACCATCCGGCCGCATACATCGCACCGCCAATCAAAAATCGAATAATCCGACCAATCAAGGCCAGATTATCTATGGGCGCGCTCGAATGAATCTCGTGTGTATTCATCAGCATCCTTCCATTGATCAGTGTACATAAAATATACAGGCATGATGACTACGCATGCTCCGAAATGCCCAGCAAATGTATTTAATTTTTACTCTGAACCACTCCGGGTTTCATAGATACTCAGATAAGGGGATACTACCCCGAGGAGGGATCTATGAAACCCGGGTGATTCACTCTGACCCCGATTATCAGGTATTAATACTGCTTATTCAGACGGGAGTCATAGATCGGCCAGGAGCGGAAGCTGGAGTTTTTGCTCTGACCCTAAATATCCGAGGTCATATATGAAAATATGTATACACCGAAAACTCTTCCCTATTGGAACAGGATTTTCGGACGCAACCCCGGGTTATCATTGAAATTCTTTGACTGTATGTCGATATCACTTACCGGCTTAACCGGCGCAGGCAGCACGTAGTTGTCAATGACTCCACCCCAATTAATATAACCCGTACCGGAAACAGTCGCGCCCTGATTTACCTCATAAGGAAAAAACCTGGCAATATGCTCTAGCGGCATCTTGTCAGACTCTATTCCCAATGCAGACTGCTTGCGGCATTCACTATGCTCAGCAGGACGTTTACGCACGATCAGACTAAGTTCATAAATCGACAGAACATCCGCATCCACACAGTCAAAACCGGCCATGACAAGGTTGTAGCATAACAACGGGATACTCCAAGACGTCAAATGTCCGGCGATCATTGTCTCACGCTGGTGTAATGGCACTGTTATCGCCAAAATTCCATCATCTGCAAGGACTTCATATATCTTGTCGAGGAACAGGCCGACATTACGTTGATGTTCGAGCACATGCGAACACCAGATTGCCTGAAATTGTTTATCGAAATCGACTTCCATGAAATCGCCGACATAATCGGCCTGTTTATCCATGTCTATCGAATAGACCTGCTTATCGAAAAGCTCGAAAAAACGCTGGTGTTCACCTGCGCCAGAACCTATATCCAATACCTCATCAAACTCATAAGCGCTGAGCATACGCAAAATGCCATGAACGCCCCAATCCATGGAAAATCTCTCAGTGTTGTCGGTAATTTTACTGGTATTGATCTGTAGCATCATAATCTCCATCAATAAAACGCCAATAAGCGCTTAATAAATGGGAGTTACTATACAATTTTTATACCAATATGCTGGTAAGAATCAGAACGAGGAGCAAACAATCAGAGACAATCAGGGTCAGACCACGTTTTCCGGCCTGACAATTTTCTAATGACCGCTACGGTGTCCAAG
>Ga0316187_10002662_pt1 | contig 15544 bp, 16 predicted proteins | sample CroRivburrow1_MG_FD_204927 | JGI IMG/M metagenome (GOLD analysis project Ga0316187, IMG submission 204927) | Coastal sediment microbial communities from Maine, United States - Cross River worm burrow 1 | ecosystem: Environmental > Aquatic > Marine > Coastal > Sediment | place: USA: Maine... | reverse complement strand
CGTCGGTATCGGCCGGCAACACTACCCCGGCGAAGCGTGCCCTGGTCTGTCCCGGTAAGCTGGCAGATGCCTCTGTAATGCGCATTGCCTGTGGTGTGATGTCGCCGCTCAGGCGGGCTTTTGAGAGCGTTTCACCTCCGGTGATCAGGCTGGTAATGCCGGCGTCGAAACGGATCTGCGTATTTGACGGCAGGGCCTCCAGCAGGTTCGACACTGCATAAAGCTGATCACCACTGCCAAGTTCTGCAAACACGTTGCGCCCGACCAACTGATCCAGATCGACGGATGCTGCTTCAAGCCTGGTTGTCACAACAAATCGTGAGCCGAGCTTCACCGATGCCTCGCCGGTCATAAGGTTGCGTCCGGTAAGGTCGTTTGCCGGAACCACCTGGATATTGTCGAGTTTCACCAAATCGAAATCTGCGGTGACATCGCCGGACACGCGAACCTGCAGGTTGGCGTTCAGTTGGTTGGCCTTGCCATTGGGCTGGCGGGCAGGTTGAACGGTAACCTGGCCGGTGACCTTGCCATCATCACGCAGTGTTTCACCGTCGAACGCCCACATGAAACCCGCATCGCCGCGAGGTGATATCGCTGCTGATACTTTCAGCGGTTCGCCTTTACGGTATTTGCTGGTTGAAACCGTCAACGCCAGGGGAGAGCCGGACTGTATGGCGGTTATATCTGCCCGCCACGGCCCATCAAGCGCAGGCGCCTTGAGCCGTCCCTCGACACTGGTCATTTCGGACAATCCGCCACGCCTGCCGTCGCCGAAAAAAATCCGTCCGTCGATTATGTCGATACCCGCCACCGCCACCTGGTCAGCCCCGGGAAGACCGACAATCGAGTGGGTCGGGTTCAATTTCCAGCTGACACCTCCGGCAGCCAGCCGCTCTAAAGAGACAACCGGGCGAACCAGTGTCAGTTTGCGCACAGACAATTGCCCCGACAACAATGGCGCAGCCGCAATTTCTGCGTCCACTTTTTCAATCTGCACCATATCCGCCAGCATCGAACCAGGCGGATTGGCAACCCGGACATTGGCCGCGGTGAGGCGAGGCCAGGGAAACAGTCTGACGGTAACCGGCCCGTCAATGGTGACCTGCCGGCCAATCAACAGGCTTGCCTGACGCTGGAAATCCGCCTTGTAGCTGTTCCAGTTCACCAGCAATGGGCCGACGCCAAGTGCGCCTGCCACAAGGATCATCAGGATGCCCAAAATCAGAAGCGGTGATCTCACGATATTCACGGATAGGTACCGGCCCACAGAAATGATTGGTCAACAAATTTCAACAACGTCACTGGCAGCTGATCGCTTTCAAGGTACTAGAGCAGCTTGACGAATTCAATTGAACCCATGCTGCTCTAGGGCAATATCTTGCCCGGGTTCATGATGTTCTTCGGATCGAGTGCCTGTTTGATAGACCGCATGACGGCAACGCCGGGTCCATGTTCTGCTTCCAGAAACTTCCGCTTGCCCGAGCCGATACCATGTTCGCCAGTGCAGGTTCCGTCCATGGCGATGGCGCGCATGGCCAGCCGGTACAGGAACTCTTCGGTGGCTTTGACCTCAGCGGCGTCATCGCGGTCACAAAACAGCACGACGTGAAAATTTCCGTCTCCGACATGACCGAGTATGGGGCCGTACAGACCGTGTTTGTCCAGGTCCTTGCGGGTTTCCTCAACGCATTCGGCAAGTCTTGAAATGGGTACGCACACATCGGTGCCCAGCGATTCCTTGCCCGGCACCATGGACTTGATCGCCCAATAGCCGTCATGACGAGCCTGCCACAGCTTGTGGCGGTCTTCTTCATTGGTGGCCCAGTCGAACGGTCCGCCGCCAAGTTCGTCCGCGATTGCTGCAAATGTATCGATCTGCTCGCGTGTACCCGCCTCGGTGCCATGGAATTCCACAAACAAAGTCGGCACTTCCTTCAGGCCGAGATTGGAATAGGCGTTGAAAGCTTTCAGGTTTTCAGCGTCGATCAATTCAACACGCGCAATGGGCACCCCCATCTGGATGCAGGTGATGGCCGCATTACAGGCCGCTTCGATTGATGGGAACGGACATACACCGGCGGCAATTGATTCCGGGATACCATGCAACTTCAGGCAGATTTCCGTAATCACACCCAGCGTGCCTTCAGATCCGACCATGAGGCGGGTCAGGTCATATCCGGCGGATGATTTCTTGGCGCGGCGCGCGGTGCGCACAATCTCGCCATTTGCCATGACAGCGGTCAGTGACAGAACATTGTCGCGCATGGTGCCGTAGCGCACGGCATTTGTGCCGGATGCGCGGGTGGCGGTCATGCCGCCAAGCGACGCGTCGGCGCCCGGGTCAATGGGAAAGAACAGGCCCTGGTCGCGAATATACTCATTGAGCTGTTTGCGGGTGACACCGGGCTGCACACGCACATCAAAATCCTGCGTGTTTACTTCAAGAACCTCGTTCATATTGTTCATATCTATGGAAATACCGCCATGCGGACAGGTGATGTGGCCTTCCAGTGATGTGCCGGTACCGTAGGGAATGACCGGCACCTCGTACTTTGAACATATCTGCACGACCTTCTGCACTTCTTCGGTATTGTTGATGAAAGCAACGGCATCGGGCGCATGGCCGGGATTCCAGGTCGTGTCCTTGCCGTGCTGGTCACGAACGGCCTGCGATGTCGATACCCTGTCGCCCAGAACCTCGGTGATTTCGGCGATAGCCTGTGACACCGAATTGCGGCGCTGCATGGTTTGAACTGACATGGCTGTTTCCATCCTGATTTCGAAGTCCGGTTTGGGACTCCACGTATCCTGCCGCTTGTACTATACCGGGTCTTGGGATTTGCGCACTAGTTTTACGGTCACAATCGCGAGCATTTGGAGCAAATAACATAATGACGGATTATGGACGGCCCTTTGTTGGCAGCATCAAGACAGTTGAGGACGACTGGATCGACTATAATGGCCATTTCAATATGGCCTATTACGGGGTCCTGTTCGATCGCACCTGCGATGAGGCGTTTGAACTGGTGGGCCTGGGGCTGGAATATCTGAAATCCGGAGCGTCATTTTTCACACTCGAGGCACACACGACTTACGTTCGTGAACTTCATGCCGACCACAAGGTCAGGGTAACGGTGCAGTTGCTGGATTACGATTCGAAGCGGATGCATTACGTTCAGGAGATGTTTCACGCCGACGATGGCTGGCTGTCGGCCACCATGGAAGCCATCTGCATGCATGTGGACATGGAAGCCAAAAAGTCAGCCCCGTTTCCCGACCCCATCCTGAACCGGATTGCCGCCATGCATGAAGCGCACGCAGGCTTACCCGTCCCGCCGCAGGTGGGTCATAAAATCGGGATCATCAGGAAGTAACCTGCCGTAACCCTTGCATCACCCCGGGCTAACATGTTGAAGTCTTTTGCGATTGGGGCTGAAACACAAAAAAGCGTGGGGCTCGCCTATGGGCGAACTGCGGGACAGGGTACTTGCAACGCTGGGTGAACTCACCCTGCCGCAATTGCGTGCATTCTGGGCGGCGCGGCACCCGCTTGTGTGGGCGCTTGCGCTCACCATTGGCGTGGTTGGCGCGTTTGCCATTCTGGGCTTCAGGCTGGGCATTGGCTATGTCCAGTGGCTGTGGCTCGGCAACGCCAGCGAAAATGTAGTGGGCACGCTTGCCGGTTTTCGGGCGCCATGGGTGGTTGTGGCCGGGCCAACGCTGGGTGGACTGATTGTCGGCCTGATTATCTGGAAAGTCATCAAGGAGCGCCGTGCGCACGGCATAGCCGATGTGATTGAGGCCGGTGCGCTGCACAGGGCCGACATTTCGTTGCGCGCCGGACTGGCTTCGGCCGTTGCATCCGCAATCTCCATCGGGTGCGGTGCAAGTGTGGGCCGTGAAGGGCCGGCAGTGCATCTTGGCGCGACAGTTGCGGCTTTTCTCGACCGGAAGTTCAACCTGTCGCCTGCCGCGCGCCGGGTCCTGCTGGCATCGGGGGCGGCTGCTGCGGTGTCCGCCAGCTTCAACGCGCCGATCGCAGGTGTGTTGTTTGCCCATGAGGTGATCCTCGGCCATTTCGCCTTGTCGGCTTTTGTACCAACCGTGCTGGCCGCCGTCGCGGCAACGCTTATCACCCGGATCTGGCTGGGAGATTTTCCGGCATTCATATTGCCGGAACAACATATTGCCTCCTACTGGGAGTTTCCCGCATTTGCACTGCTCGGCGTCGTGTGCGGGCTGGTGGCCGTGTGTTTTCAATTGACCGTCATGACGGCGGATTGGAGTGCCCGGCGCTATACCATGCCGTTGTGGTTGCGCCCGGCGCTTGGCGGCCTGGTTGTGGGCATGATGGCGCTGACCGTGCCGCAGGTATTGGGTGTCGGCTATGAGGCCACCAACCTGGCGATCAAGGAAAGTTACGGCCTGGGCTGGTTGCTGATACTGCTGGTCGCCAAGACGGTGGCTACCGCTATTTCCATGGCCAGCAGATTCGGCGGCGGGGTCTTTTCACCGTCATTGTACATCGGCGCCATGGCCGGCGGTGCGTTTGGCATAATCGCCGGCAGCGCCGTGCCTGAATATGCGTCCAATTACGGTGTCTATGCATTGCTCGGCATGGGAGCTGTTGCAGGTGCCATACTTGGTGCTCCGATTTCCACAGCCCTTATCGTGTTTGAATTGACTGGCGGCTATGAGTTGACCATCGCGCTGCTGTTGTCGGTGTCCATCGCTTCGATGATCATGCAGGGGCTGTTGGGCAAGAGCTTCTTTGACTGGCAGTTGTCGCAGCGCGGCGTCTTCTTGCGAGAAGGCTCGCATTTGCGGATTGTGCGAACCTCGACAGTGGATGATTTCATGACACCACTCACGCCGCAGGAGAAAGAAGAACCGCCGGAACTGTTTGACCGCCCGCGCCTGATCCCGTCCGACACCCTCGAAATGGCGCTCAGGACGCTCGACGAAGGCGGTTATACGCGGCTTGCCGTGCTCGACAAGCGCGTGGATGGTGTGCTGCTTGGCTGGGTCGATCAGGTCGAGGCGCTGGCTGCCTACAACAAGGCCTTGATTGAGGCGAATGTGGAAGAACACAAGTAACGGTTGTTTGCCATTGATCAAATTGCGTTTATCGTCCTGCGCGCACAGATCATTATGTTTGAAAATCCAAAGCTGCTTCCAAGGCTTATCCGATGAATGACGACATCAGGGCAAAGTACAAAGGCTCCTGGATAGAGCGGCTGGTGACGCTCGGCACCGATGGCTGGTACGGACAGGACAAGCTTGGTCTGATCGTGGCCAATGTGACCGGATACCTGGCATCACTGTCGTCTTTGGGTTTTGCTGCGACCTATGCCATGCATGAATTGCATTCGCTGATGCCGCTGGTCATCGGCAATCTGGTCTCCGCAGTCTGCACGGCGATGACGCCGGCGTTTCACCGCTTCGGCCGCATCGCGGCTGCCTTGTGGCTGACAGCGGTGTTTTTTGTGTCGCTGACCTGGTTTACCAGTCTGCTGGGCCGTGATTCCGGTGTCGCGCTGAACCTGATCGGCACATCGGCTGTGGCCTTCGCCATCCTCGGGCTGGAGCGGGTCAAGCTGGTGGCATTGATCAGTGCGGGAGGCGCTGCGCTGATTATCGCAAGCTGGATGTTATGGCCGCAAACAGCCCAGGGCATTCATGATGACGCGGCCTTCATGGAGCAGACTTTTGCATCTGCCATCGTGTCTATCATGGCGATCACCTTCGTGGTGATCTACTATGCTTTCTACCTCACACGGCAAGCGCAGGCGCGCCTGCAGGAACTCATGAAATCCATGATGCCGGATGCCATCGCCGAGCGCCTGATGGCCAATGACGGCGAGACAATCGCCGAGGCGCACGAGCATGTGGTGGTGCTGTTTACAGATATTGTCGGGTTCGTGGAAATGTCGAACCGGCTGGGTGCTGTACGGGTGGTGGCGTTGCTGGATGACATGTTCCGGCAGTTTGATTCACTTGCCGCCGAGCACGGTGTCGAGAAAATCAAGACCATCGGTGACGCCTATATGGCAGTGGCCGGCGTGCCGTCGCCGGTCTACCAGCCTGAAGATGCAATGGCGCGGTTTGCCAAAATGATGCTGCACGTTGTCGGTGACGTGGGCGACCGTCATGGCGTGGACCTGGAAATGCGGATCGGCATGGCATCCGGCCCGATAATGGCGGGTGTCGTCGGCAAATCCAAATACTCCTACGATGTGTGGGGGGCCGCGGTGAACCTTGCTGCACGGCTTGAGAACATCGGCACACCAGGATGCGTCGTCACAACCGGCGACATCAAGGTGGTCCTGCAAAAGGATCATCAGTTTGAACGCGCCGGATCAGTTGAACTGAAAGGCTTTGGCAAAGTGGCCATCTGGCGCATGGATTGCCCTGTCAGCGCGCGCTAGATCAGGATGATTTCAAAGTGATAGAGCAACATGGGTTCACTTGAACCCATGTCGCTCTAGTAGGGTATTTCCCCGATCGCGGCATGTCCGGGATTGAAGGCGATCAGCCCGGCAAGTTCACGGGGCGACTCCAAGGGGTGTCGGTGGTTAGACGGCTGCAGCGAACAGCCATCAAATCTCGCCGGTGCGGGTGGCCTGAAGGACTGCAACCCTGAGCGCGCTGGACAGGTTGGTGCGGCCGCGCGCTTCGTCTATGGCGGCAACCAGTCCGGCCAGCGACATGTCACGCACTGTTGCCAGCGCATTGAGGGCGTCCCAGAATTCCGGCTCAAGTGACAGGCTGGTGCGATGGCCTGCGATGGTCACCGACCGCTTTATCGGTCCCTGGGGTGGTTCACTCATCGTCTTTGTCGAGCTTGTGTCCGTCCAGATGTAAGTGTGCCTTGGTCTTGCGGGTTGTGCTGAGCAGTTTGTCTGCCTTGGTGCGCCCGAACTTGGCGCGGTTCTCCTCTGCCTGCCTGGCCTTGTCAGTGCGGGCCCTGGCTTTGCGGAACTGGTTCAGGTTGGTGACTTTGGCCATGGCAGCGCTACTTCGGGCCTATCATGTCTTCCGGTTTTACGATCCTGTCGAAGTCTGCCGCATCGATACCGGCGGCAATTGCCTCCTCACGCAGTGTGGTACCGTTCTTGTGAGCGGTCTTGGCGATTTTTGCAGCAAGGTCGTAGCCGTATTTGGGCGCCAGTGCGGTGACCAGCATCAGCGACCGGTTGAGGCCGGCCTTGATGTTGTCCTTGCGCGGCGTGATGCCGGCAACGCAATTGTCGGTGAATGACACAGCCGCGTCGGACAGCAGCCGGACAGACTGCAGGAAATTATAGGCCATCACCGGATTGAACACGTTGAGTTCGAAATGCCCCTGCGATCCGGCAAATGTCAGTGTGGCATTGTTACCGAACACCTGCACGCAAACCTGCGTCAGGGCCTCGCACTGGGTCGGGTTGACCTTGCCTGGCATGATGGAAGACCCCGGCTCGTTTTCCGGCAATGCCAGTTCACCCAGGCCGGAGCGCGGTCCGGACCCCAGGAAGCGGATGTCGTTGGCAATCTTGAACAGGGATGCAGCGACGGTGTTGATGGCACCATGGGCCATGACCATTGCGTCATGGGCTGCAAGAGCCTCGAACTTGTTCGGCGCGGTCTTGAATTTGAGCTTGGTGATGCCGGCTATGTTTGCCGCCACCAACTTGTCAAAGCCTTTGGGTGCGTTGAGGCCGGTTCCAACCGCAGTGCCGCCCTGGGCAAGCTCCATGAGGGCAGGCAGTGTCTGTTCAATCCGCACGATGCCGTTTTCAACCTGCTTGGCATAACCGGAAAATTCCTGGCCAAGGGTGATCGGGGTTGCGTCCTGGGTATGGGTGCGGCCGATCTTGATTATTTTTTCCCACTGTTTTGCCTTGCGCGCCAACGCCTTGTGCAGGTGTTTCAGAGACGGCAGCAGGTCACGTACCACCTGTTCGGCGCATGCGACGTGCATCGCCGTGGGGTAGGTGTCGTTTGACGACTGGCTCATATTGACGTGGTCATTGGGGTGTACGGGGTCTTTTGACCCCATCGTGCCATCCAGCATTTCGATGGCGCGGTTGGAGATCACTTCGTTGGCGTTCATGTTGGACTGGGTGCCGGAACCGGTCTGCCAGACGACCAGCGGGAAGTGATCGTTGAGCTTGCCGTCGATGACCTCCTGGGCCGCCTTGATGATTGCGTTGCCGCGCTTCTTGTCCAGTTGGCCGAGCTTCATGTTGGCTTCGGCGCAGGCGCGCTTGACAATGCCCAGCGCCCGCACGACCGGCAAGGGCTGTTTTTCCCAGCCGATCTTGAAATTCCCCAGGGAGCGCTGTGCCTGGGCACCCCAGTAGCGGCTGCTGTCTACTTCAATTGGACCAAAGGTATCGGTCTCGGTGCGGGTGTTGGCCATGGTCTGTGTGCTCCGTCGGAAATAACATTGTGGCTGTTGGAGCGAGCATTTAGCACGGCTGCTAGCTGAGTCCAATCTCCTCGAGCCAAATCGGGTTGGTCCAGGCGCATTTACCGGCCTCATCGCGGATCACCACCCGCAACCATTTCGACGGCGGGCATTTGAGCCAGCTATTGTCGAGCTTGACCAGGTCGAGCGTCACGCGCGTCAGTGAACGCCCGGTGCGTGATACCGTGCGCGACGTGCCGCCATTGACGGTAACGGCGTTGACCGGTGAGCACTCGATGGTGAGTTCGGTGCCGTCAAGATCAATTGCATGGATTTGCGGGCCCTGGCTTGAATAGAAACTTCCAGCCTTCAGCGCGTCAAGCAGGGCGTCCGCCTCGAGGCTGTCTGCCTTGACATGCACCCAACCACCAAAAGCGTCATGGTCATGATCCTGGAAATGGGCATCATCGGTTGCAATGCTGGTCAGGCGCCGGTTTTCATTGAGCAGTTGATCGAGCAGATAGAAACCGTCTCCTCGATCGTTTTCCACCGCGCAACCGTGATTGTAGATTTCCACAGCATGGGCACTGTCATTGAGGGCGCGGCCGTCTTCCATGGTGAGTTGAGACCATGCCGGATGGGCGATAGTGACAAATGCTCCGGCTTTTGCGGCGCGCCTGGCCAGTGCCGGGCCGTCTTCATCATCGCCGCAGGGCGCGAAATCCAGAGGCAGACCGTTGGCCAGAATGTGCCAGAGTTCGCCGACACTGGTGGCCGGCGCATGCAGTTCTGCACCTATGATGGTGGTGAAATCGTCCGTGCGCAGGGCCCGTGTGTCGGCGACGGGCCAGTCATAATGGCCGATGAAGTGATCGGTCAGGCTCATGAAGTCATAGCCGGCATCGCGGTAGGCATCGATGACCTGTGCCAGTTCAAGCGCACCATCGGACAAGGTGGAATGAGTGTGAAGATTGCCTCGCCAGAAGCGGCCGGGCCGGGAGAACAGGGATAGAGGAGACATGGTTGCGTATTGCCTCACAACAGATTGATGATTGTGAATACAATCTCTCCTTGCAGCCGTGTGCAACAGAAATATCGTAACCTGCGGTCCTTAAAGAAAAACGCGGCAGGCCAAACCTACCGCGTCTTCAAAATTGTTAATTCAGATGCCAGGTCCTATGGACGGCAATCGCGGCGGCGTACGCAACGACGATATCTGCGTCCTCCACCCCATTCGCGGCGGCAGGCGCGGCGCACTCGGCGGCAGGAACGGGTGTGTGTGCCGTGGTAGTTGTAGTAGCCGGGGCCAATGTAAATGCCGCCCGGACCGATGCCGAATCCACCGCCACACCAGCCATGACGGCGGCAATTGTGCCGTGGGCCTGCTCTGTGAACCAGGGTGAGGCCTTCGATTGTTGTTTGCGCGACTGTGGACTGAGAAAGGTTGCCGGTTGATACCGGTGCTGCCTTAACTCCTGTCATCGCAACCAGAACGGCAAATGTCGCCAAAGTGACTGCGAGGAGGAATTTTTTCATTTTCAAGCTCCTAAGTTTTTCGGAATTTCTCGCTTACCCACAGAAAGATTAACCGCGAATCAGTTGCTTGTCTCGCGCTTTCTTAAATTTTGTTAATGCGGGTTATACGGTTCTTTTTTGCGACCGCGTTGCTACTGGATCTTGACCAGAGCACGGCAGGCCTTTGGCAGCCAGGCCAGTGTTTTGCGCGCGATTGGTTTTTTGCGCGGAATCGGTACGCCATTGACGATTGTCGGGCGCTTTTTGGCTTTTTTGTAAACGCGCTTCTTCCACGGCTTGTCCGAAAACCAGTAGGCCAGTTCGCTGCCGCACCCGGTGCCGTCCTTGGGGCTGGGCGCTGCCTGGTTTTTACACTGTGGAGAGCCGGGCGGGCACTTCATGCGAATATGGAAATGGTAATTGTGCCCTTTCAGAGGGCGCACCTTTGCCAGCCACGCACCCTTGTTGCCGGCCCAGTCGCACAGCGCTTTCTTGATCGGAGGGTGGACGAATATCCGGGCCACCTCATTTTGGGATGCGGCACGCTTGATCAGGCGCGCATGCGCCTCGGTCCAGCGTTTCGGGTTGATGCGTTTGCGGTCCAGCGTCATCAGGACCGCTGACCGGGTTTCACGTTCTTTGCGGGTCAGCGAGCGATCCGGCATCGGCGTCAGCCAGATGTCGGCATCCAGACCGGCCTGGTGTGATGCGTGGCCGGACAGCATCGGCCCGCCGCGTGGCTGTTGCAGGTCTCCCACCAGCAACCCGTTCCAGCCATCATGCTGTTTGGCTTCAACGGCAAGCCGCTTGACCAGCTTGATCAGTTTCGGATGGCCCCAGGCGCGATCCCGGGATGGCCGCATGACCTGCCATGCGGGTCCGTCAGCCGGCATCTGCTCGGCACCTGCAACGCATCCGCGTGCATAGGATCCGAACACTTCCGGTTTCAGCGGTGCAGGTCCCGTCATATGGCCAAAGTAGAGCCGTGCGGGAATGGCATTGGAAATAGCCGGAACGGGTGGTTTCTCGATATCCTTGACCGACCCCTTGGTCTGCGCCGATGCATCCATGGACCACAACAACACGACTGCGCCCGCCAAAGCAGCACTTAGCGTTTTCAAGGCATCAGTGCCCGGGAAATGGTGACTATTTTTTACGAAACGCATCCAGTGAGACCACCGTTGTATCGTCGTTTGACGCTTTTGCCGCGCCCGCCTGATCATTGGGACTGGTTTGGTGCGGCACAGAAATGTCAGTGTCCTGCGCATTGCCGGTGCTGTCAATATCGGCCGTCTCACTGTCTTCACCATCGTCAAGCGCGCCGGGCTCGAATTGCAGGCCGAACTGCACCGTGGGATCAAAGAACCCCTTGATTGACGCAAATGGCACAACCAGCCGTTCCGATATATTGTCGAACGACAACTGCACCTCAAAGTACTTGTCAAAAACATTGAGGTCTGTGAACTGGTGTTGCAGCACAATCGTCATGTCGTCAGGATACTTGGCCTTGATGCGACTGGATACGGATGCGCCGGGATAGTTGGTGTCGAAGGAGATAAAGAAATGATGTTCGCCAGGCAAACCATCTCTCACAACACGCTGCAAAGCGAGTTTGACGACTGATCGCAAGGCATGTTGGGCCAAGACGTCATAACGCATCAAATCTTCCGGCATGCTGTCTCCGTCACTCACGGTTGTTGTTCCAATTCTTGCGTTCTGATTCCTTTTTCAGTGCCCACCTTACAGCTTTCGCGTTGTTTCGGCCATCTCCAGAGCATTGAAAATGCGGAAACTTGTGAACATCGCGGGCAGGGCAGTCACGGCGCGTAAAAATGCCCCGCTCATGAAAATGAACGAGGCCAATGGGGCATGCCGGCAATATACCGGAGGCGGTCAAGTCTTTGACGTTTTTAACCTTCAACCTTGATGGTATAGTCAGGCGTTGTGTTCAATGGGCACGAGAAATAATAGGTACCCGGCTTGAGATTGATGGCATAGTCCTTGGAAACACCTTGCTCCAGGCCGCCGCCGGAGACCTTTGGCAGGGTAAGACGACTGACACCGGCCCCACGCAGGTAAAAACCAAGACCATAAGGTACATTCTTGTTGGTCACGCGGAACACATGCTTGCCCGGTTTCAGGGTCATCACTTTCGCGGTCTTGAGACGTTCTTCTGCAGTTTTTGCATTAATGGCCTCACAGTCAGCCTTCTTGGTCGATTTATAACCGTGATCCTTGTCTTCGACTTCCACAAACTGACAGGCGGTCTGGGTGAGTTCAACGACTTTGGCGTCTTCGGCCAATGAAGATGTTGACGTCATGGAAACGGCGGCCAGCGCGGTGACGGCAGAGGCGAAAGTCGATGCAGTGAAACGTTTCAGCATTTTTGCAATCCTTGTGAATGTCTGCAGGTGGACCTGTGTTGAGATTTCGAAACTGTTTTATCGCCAAGTTTGCTGAAGCGGAAATGACGATGTGGTGAGTTGTTTCGTGATCATGATCACATTACTGCCAGCGTCATGATTGCCTGCGCCTGCGCCCGAATTGCCAGTGATCGAGTGGGGGCTTCTGTTGCCAGGTGCCCCCGAACCCCGCCTAGACCTGCGAGGGCCTAGGACTTAAATTGAAGCGATCAGACTGCGTTACGCAGCCAGACGTGCTTCCGCATAGTTGTCGTTTGCAACTACTAAAATAGCCCGATAACGGCGGTACAATGCCGAGCAAAAGCAAACCCTTTACGCCCTCGTCGATCCTGGTTCACCCCCAGCAAATGATGCCTTGCGGGGTTAACTGACCACCTGATGCCGAGAAAAGCAGCATTTGGTGGAGGTGCCGGGTACTGCCCCCGGGTCCGAATGGTTTATTACGATCGCCATTTATCGCCATATCTGATGCAAGCACCAGCACAAGCAATATAGTGTGTCATCACGGCAAAATAAAGCCTTGTGATGTTTCAACCTTAAGATAGCGGTGCTGACAAGCCTTTGGGCTTCCCAATGTTTCTCGATGTGTTAATATTTTGGCGTTGATGGAGCGATGGCCTCCGCGGCATGAAGCGGGATGCACAAACGAGACGGCCGATTTGTAATGGCATCGCGATCAAGCAATGCACACTTATCCAACAAGGGGAAAGCAATGGCCGATAATTCTCAGTACTATGATGATGTTGATAAATTTGCAGGCAATGTGAACAACGCCGCCGTTGATGCAATCGTGAAGTATTGCGGTATTGCGCTTCGCTCGCGGGATGCTTCGCTGGTGTCATGCACCGACCCGGTTGAACTTGGCCGGGTGCGTGATGGTTTTGCGTCCAAGAAACTCGGTCTGGCCGGTGATGCCGCCGACAAGGCGATTGCTGCTGTTTGCGACAAAATGAAGGATGACCGGCAAAAGAGCCGGGTGACTTTTTATTACCTGCTGGCCGAAGAATCCGGCACGATGAGCGCACTTGCCTGAACCACTTGCACGCCTGATCCTGTCCAGGGTGTTGATTGCCGCCGGCAAGTGATTGTCGGCGGTCGGCTTTTCGCGGTAGCCTGACGGCCTTGATGGGTTTCGGAGATTCGATATATGCAGCAGTACCTTGATCTGCTCAGGACCGTGCGCGACACAGGTGCCGAAAAGGGCGACCGCACCGGAACCGGCACCTTGTCGGTGTTCGGCCATCAGATGCGGTTTGACCTGGGCGACGGGTTTCCGGTGCTGACGACAAAGAAACTGCATCTGCGCTCCATCATCATTGAATTGCTGTGGTTCCTGCGCGGCGATACCAACATCGCGTGGCTGAACGAGAACAAGGTATCGATATGGGACGAGTGGGCCGACGAAAACGGCGATCTTGGACCTGTCTATGGTCATCAGTGGCGCTCGTGGCCGGCGCGCGACGGATCGACAATTGACCAGATAGCCGGCGTCGTGGAACGCATCCGGAAAACACCTGACTCGCGCCGCCTGATCGTAACGGCGTGGAACCCTGCCGACGTGGACAAGATGGCGTTGCCGCCATGCCATTGCCTGTTCCAGTTCTACGTCGCAAACGGCAAGCTGTCGTGCCAGTTGTATCAGCGGTCGGCTGATATCTTTCTCGGCGTTCCGTTCAACATCGCATCCTACGCGTTGCTGACCCACATGATATCGCATGTCACCGGGCTGCAGCCCGGCGAGTTCATCCACACACTGGGCGATGCGCATATTTATTCGAACCATCTTGAGCAGGCCGATGAACAACTGACCAGAACCCCGCACGGCTTGCCGCGACTGGTGATGAAACGGGACGTGAAAACACTGGATGACTTCGTGTACGAGGATTTCGAGATTGTCGGTTATGAGGCCCATCCCAATATTGCAGCGCCGATCGCGGTATGAGCATTACCGTTCGCGAAGCACGGCGCGGCGATGGACCGGCCATACATCGGCTGGTTTGTGAACTGGCAGAACATCACGATGAACTCGACCGTGTGGTTTCAAAACCGGAGGCACTGGAGGCCGGGCTTTGCTCGCCTTCAGACCGTGGCGGTTGCCTGATTGCTGAACGGGACGGCGAAACTGTCGGCTTTGCCTACTGGTATGAGGTGTTCACAACGTTTTCGGGAAAGCCGAAGCTGTATATGGAAGATATCTGTGTCAGCAGGCATGCGCGGGGCACAGGTGCCGGTTTTGAATGGCTTGCCATGGAAGATAATGAGGCGGGTCAGAAATTCTACACGCAAATTGGAGGCACGGTGCGTCGCGGCGCCGATACGTGGCAACTGCGCGACGCAGACATTCAGGCCCTGGCGGAGAAAGAATAATGCGGGTTTCAGCTGTTGTGGCTGCATCGGATAACGGGGTGATCGGGTGTGATGGCGGCCTGCCGTGGCATGTGTCGTCGGACCTGAAGCTGTTCAAGGAAATCACCCTGGGCAAGCCGATCATCATGGGCAGGCGGACATGGCAAAGCCTGCCACGCAAACCATTGCCGGGCAGGCGCAACATTGTCATCACTCGGCAGCAGGATTTTTCCGCTGATGGCGCCGAACTGGCCCATTCAGTTGATGAAGCGCTGGCTATGTGTGCAGGAGAGGCGGAGGTTGCAATTATCGGCGGCGGACAGATCTATGCTGATGCCATGTCGCGCACAGGCCGTATCTACCTGACCCGCATTCATCTTGAGGTTGACGGCGATACCTTCCTGCCGGAGTTGAAACAGGGTGAGTGGCAGGAGGTTGAAAGACGTCCGTTTGCCAAAGGTGAGCGTGATGACGCCGCGTTTACGCTGATTGTCATGGATCGCGTGAGCCCATGAGCGGCCAGCCTGAGATCGTGATCGTCGGGGCAGGGGCTGCCGGTGTCGGGGCCGGCATGGAACTCACAAGGCGCGGCGTGCCGTTCGTTATTCTGGAGGCTTCCGGCCGTGTTGGCGGGCGTGCTTACACGGACAAAACATCATTACCTTACGCTTGGGACAAGGGCTGCCACTGGCTGCATTGTGCAGACGTCAATCCGCTGGTTGCAGAAGCCGACCGGGTGGGCGCGCAGTATCTCAAAGGCGGCCGCGAAGACTGGAACGCGGTGTGGGCGAACGGCGCCTGGGCGGACCAGGCTGGCCGCGCCAATACGCTGCGCATCATGGAAGCAGCCTTCGAGGCCGTCTACGAG
>Ga0316187_10002661_pt1 | contig 15544 bp, 12 predicted proteins | sample CroRivburrow1_MG_FD_204927 | JGI IMG/M metagenome (GOLD analysis project Ga0316187, IMG submission 204927) | Coastal sediment microbial communities from Maine, United States - Cross River worm burrow 1 | ecosystem: Environmental > Aquatic > Marine > Coastal > Sediment | place: USA: Maine... | reverse complement strand
ATGTGGAAGTAGCAGAAGGAAATTCTATTTTTGATTCTTCAATGGATATATATGCTCCATGTGCCTTAGGAGCGAGTATTAATGATGAAACAATTGACCTGCTTAAATGTGATATAGTTGCTGGAGCTGCAAATAACCAATTGAGTAATGAGCAAAAGCATGGCAAGCAGTTAATGAGTAAGGGGATAATTTATGCCCCTGATTTCCTAATCAATGCAGGGGGATTAATCAATGTAGGAATGGAATATCTGGGATATCATAACAAGGAAAGGGTATTTAAAAACGTAGAAAAAATTTACAATACAGTATTAAATATTATTCATAAATCAGAAGATGAAAAAATACCTCCTCAGGAAGCAGCAATTAAGATCGCTTCTCAAAGGATCTATGATATTGGCAAGGTAAAATCTCATCTTTAATACATGATGTTATGTTAAACAGGCGTATACTTAGATCAAAGGCAATGCAGTCGTTGTATGCTTACTACAAAAGCGAAGAGGCGAATTACAATCTTGCTCTTGATTTTATTAGCGAAAAGTTTCTGCCTGACCTTAACTCCATGGAACCAGGAGATAAATCTGAGTTAAGTCTAAAAAAGAAGGAATCCAGAAAAATCTTTCAAAGCAATTTCAGGCAAGATAGTTTCAGCAATATAAAAGATGGAGAACAAGATACGGAATTGACAGCGCTGGATGCTTTTGAAGAGTATTCTAATCATAACAAGGAAGATTACCTGCATTTTAAAAACGCTATGATCCGGGATGTTGATCACATCTTTGATTTATATCTATGGCTGCTTATTTTACCATCCGAACTAGCATATCATTCGGACAATGATAGAAAAGAAAAAGATGGTGATATCCCAAATCATTTTGTAAACAATTTAGTTGTCCAATTGTTAAGAGAAGATCTGATATTTAATACTGAACTGAACAGGAGGAAAATATCATGGGGTAATTTCAACAATGAGGTTCATAACTGGTATAAAAATGTTCTAAAAAAATCAACTGAATTCCAGGATTATTTGAACGAACCAAAAGAAAATTGGCAGAATATAGATACCGATAGAAAATTAATACTTCTTTTGTATAAATCACTGCTTTTCAAAAATGAATCTTTTCAGATTTTTATGGAATCTGAAGATCTAAACTGGGAAGAGAATAAACACGTATTAAAGAGTATGGTTTTGAAAACCTTTAAAAATGTTACTGGTGATGACTCCAATATTCAATTATCTGTATTGAGCAACAACTGGGAAGATGATAAAACATTTTTTGAAAAATTATTTCAAATAACCATACAAAAAGGTAAAGAATTTGATAATTTAATCGCTGAAAAATCAAAAAACTGGGATATAGAAAGGATTGCCATAATGGATAAAATCATATTAAAAATGGCAATTGCTGAGATGATTCATTTCCCGAGTATTCCTGTGAAGGTAACTATCAATGAATACATCGAATTATCTAAGAACTTTAGTACTCCCAAAAGTAAAAAATTTGTAAATGGCATTCTTGATGTATTATCTGAAGAATTAAAAGAACTGGGTATAATAAAAAAGAGTGGCAGGGGTTTAATTGATAATAAATAAATTTAATAAATATGAGCAAATCATCAAAATCATTAATGACATTCTTGTTTGGGGCTGCTACAGGTGCAATACTTGGATTATTGTATGCTCCTGAAAAGGGAACACATACAAGAGAAAAGTTATCTTATCTCCTTGACAAGTATAAAAAGGAATTAGAAGATTTGATTCAGGAATTGATAAATGCAAAAAATTCTCCTGAATCGATTGCCAAATCTGAAGGCCAAAAAGTAATAAAAAATGCCAAGGATAAGGCTGAGAAACTTCTGGAGGATGTAGATGATCTTATTGGTCAAATTAAAAACAAAAACAATTGAAAGCAGACAATAATTACATTTCAGGATTTTCACTAATATTAATCGTATTGATGAATATTTCCTGTTCAACAGATTCGAAAATGGAACGGAGGCTCACAGCCCTGGAGAGAAGAGTTGCAGCCTTAGAAACAGGACCTAATGAGGCAAGTCGTGCATCGGATTCCGATATACTACTTGCAAACAATCCTGAAAAAATTGCTACCAACGGCCAAAATCCTGAAATTAAATTTAATGAAATGGAGTTTGATTTTGGAACTATCAATGAAGGCGAGATCGTTAATCACGTTTTTAAATTTACAAATGTGGGGAAAGCGCCTTTACTAATTGATAAAGCAACTGCCTCCTGTGGATGTACAGTTCCAGATTGGCCTAAAAAACCTATTGGTGTTGGTGAAATCGGTGAAATTAAGGTAAGATTTGATAGCAAAAATAAGCCGAATCAACAGATAAAGACTGTCACCATTTCTGCTAATACAGAACCTTCGTTAACACGATTGCGAATTAAAGGATTTGTTACACCTGAGAATCAACAAGCAGCAGGTCCGGTTAAAAACTAAATATAAACAAACAGTTAGAATGTTAAATTTTATTTTATTACAAGAACCAGCAGGACAATCCTTATATGGCAATCTCCTGCTTATTGGTGGAATTGTTGTAGTCTTCTATTTTTTCATGATTCGACCACAACAAAAAAAGCAAAAAGATCAGAAGAAGTTTCTGGAAGAAGTAAAAAAAGGCGAGAACGTTATCACAGTAGGAGGTATTCATGGCAGAATCGCTTCTATCGATGGAGATACTCTAATTCTTGAAGTAGAAAAGGGAGGGAAAATAAAATTAGATAAATCCTCAATATCTCTTGAAGCAACTCGGCGATTAAAAGGAGGGAAATAAGTACAAGAATTAATTTTTGGACCAGTTTGCAAAAATAAAGAGATGGTTTAAATCCAGCATTACTCCAAGTAATAGGGATCTTAAAATAGTGATCTTATGCATTATTGGGGCTACAATGATATGGTTTCTAAGTGCCCTCAACAAAAGTTATACTACGGTTGTCCGGTGCCCAATTCAACTAGATTATGTAAAAGAAGGGACTATAGAAGTTATTATTCCTCCGAATTATGTTGATGTAAATGTTTCTGGAAACGGTTGGGATTTATTAAAGCAAAGCTTATCTTTTGGCCAGAATCCATTAATACTTACTATTGAAAATCCAATAGATACTAAACAAATTGCCGGATATACGATTCAACCACATTTGGCCCAACATTTAAGCTTTCTTAATCTTAATTTTGTTGTTACCGACACCATTACATTTGATATACAACCTCTTTTGTCTAAGAGAATGGATGTGTATATTGACAGTGCGGCTATATCTCTTAAAAAAGCATATCAGATTATTAGCCCAATATCTATTTCACCGGATACAGTGAAGATAACCGGACCTGATAAACTTATAAATTCATTGACTGATTCATTGATAGTCAAAATACCTGCTTCAGACATAGACCGGAATTATGACGGAAATATATCAATAGATTTGTATGATCCACGATTGGTAAACTTTGTCCCCGGTGAAATTAATGTCAACTTTGAAATTTCAATGTATGTTGACCACTTTGCTCAATTCGATATTGATCTTGTTAACTTTCCCATAGATTCTTCATCCCATCTTATTAATCCTCAGATTGGGATTAATTTTAAAATACGGGAAGCAATGGCAAGGGATTTTCCAAGGGATGACTTTTTAATAATAGCAGATTTCAACAATATTAGTATGGAGGATTCTACCATCAGACTTGAATTGATTTCAAGCCCTATTTACGTTCAGGAAGTAGTTTTAGATACTATGATTGTTAAAATTGGGTTTACAAAGTAATATGTCTTTTCAAGTTGGAATAACAGGTGGAATAGGTGCTGGAAAAACAACCATTACAAGGATTTTTCAAGCACTGGAAATACCTGTTTATTATGCTGACGATCGTGCGAAATACCTGATGACCAACAATCAGGATCTTAAATCAAATATTACAGAACATTTTGGAACTCTAGCTTATCAAGATGAGTATTTGAACAATTCCTTCCTGGCTAAAACTGTTTTTACTGATAAAGAAAAACTGAAATTATTGAATACCCTAGTCCATCCCGCAGTAATGATGGATTACATGGATTGGGCGGAATCTCATCAGAATGCTCCTTATACATTAAAAGAGGCTGCTCTTTTATTTGAAACCGGTTCTTACAAAACCCTCGACCTGGTTATTTTAATTGATGCTCCGGAAGAAGTTAGAATTAATCGTGTACTATTGAGAGATTCTTTTAGAACGAAAAAAGATATTGAGCAGATTATGGCTAAACAGTTTTCTGATAGCAAAAAAAGAGAACTAGCAGACTTAATTATAAAAAATGGTGAATCAGATATGGTGATCCCTCAGGTTATCACAATACATGAAAAGATTCAGAAAAAAGTAAAAGGCATTTAGTTTCGTTCGCTGGTAAATAAAGTTACATAAGAAGTCTTACCTCTTAAGCTAATTTCACCAATCTTAACAAATTCAAACTGGTTTTCATCTGTGAATTTATTTATCAGATCCTTAGAAAGCAGTAAATTAACATTATGATGGTTACATTGCCCTTCAATCCGGCTTGTTGTATTAAGTACATCCCCCGTGTAGATGACTTCTTTTTTTCGTGTTCCAATAGTACCGGTACTAACCTTACCGAAATGCATTCCTGCCTTAAAGGTTGGTACCAAGCCATATCGTTTGAAATATCTTTCTGACAGATTATTAATTGTCGCTTTAATATCAAAGAAACAATTCAAACAATTTGCTTTATTTATTCCTTCATCCATCGGCCAGGTAATAACAACCTCATCCCCAACATACTGATAGATTTCTCCTTTATTTTTTAATATAGGATCATCAAGGTCTTTAAAAAAATCATTCAATAGTTCAAAATATTTAATATGCCCAAGTCTCTCGGCAATTTGAGTTGAAGACGCAAGGTCGAGAAACATGAAAATTCTTTCAACTTCGGACATACTTTTACTTTCAGTAATATTCTGAGGTGAAGTATTAGACTTTTCTCTTGTTAATATATCAGGTGTTTTTTTATAAACTGACAATACTGTATTAACAAACCTGGCATTATCCCAGGGTTTTACAATAAAGTCTGATGCCCCTTTCTTAATGGTAGTGATTGCTATATCAATATCACTATAAGCCGTCATCATTATTATCTTTGTATATGGGACATTATCAATAAAGTAATTGAGGAGATCAAATCCTTCCTGACCAGTTGTTTTTCCGGCCGTAAAATTCATATCAAGAAGTGCTACATCGATTTTGTTCTTTTCAAGTACTTCTTTGATACCGTTGGGATTATTCAGCGTGATAACGCTCTCGAAATGCTTGCCCAAGATGTATTTAGAAACTAATAATATAGTTTCATCGTCATCAACAATTAAAATTTTTCCTTTCTCTTTAGCCACTGAGCAAATACTATTTTAGAAATAGCAGGAAACTGGGTTACGCAATTATAGTTTTAATTTACGAAAATTCCCATTTTGATTTACGTTTTATAAAAAATAAGTAATTACAACCATATAAATTGACAAAATATAATTCCATTAATGCCAAAGTTTGTAGAATACATCTAATTTCTATGGCTTGTAAACAAAGTCACATAGGAAGTCTTACCCCTTAGGCTAATCTCGCCAATTTCAACAAACTCAAATTCGTTTTCATTTGGGATTTTACTTAACAGATCTTTAGAAAGTAATAAATTTACTTTATGAATGTTGCATTGTCCTTCAATACGGCTGGTAGTATTCAATACATCTCCTGTATAAATGATTTCTTTTTTTAAAGTTCCGATTGTACCGGTACTTACTTTGCCAAAATGCATACCTGCCTTAAAAGAAGGTACCAATTCATAACGGTCAAGATATCTAAATGAAAGGTTTTCAATAGTATCTACAATGTCAAAAAAACAATTCAAACAGTTTGCCCTATCAATTCCATCTTCCAGAGGCCAGGAAACAACTACTTCATCTCCAACATATTGGTAGATTTCCCCGTTATGTTCTTCGATTGGGTTGGCTAAATCATTAAAAAAGTCGTTCAGAAGTTCAAAGTATTTGACATGTCCAAGTTTTTCGGCAATAGATGTGGAAGAAGTAATGTCCAGAAACATAAAAATTCGCTCTACTTCTGACATGCCAACATCTTCTTCAACTACCTTTTGCGATGAGGAAGATGTTTGTATTTGGGGAGAATTTCCGGGTGTTTTTTTAAATGCTGATAGAACAGTGCTGACTAATTTAGCATTATCCCATGGTTTTACAATAAAATCAACTGCCCCTTCCTTGATTGCTTTAATTGCTAAATCAATATCTCCATATGCAGTCATCATAACAACTCGTGTATTGGGGGAATTAACCGAAAGGTAATTTAAAAGGTCAAAACCTTCTTGTCCTGTAGTGGCTCCAGCAGAATAATTCATATCCAGAAGAGCGACGTCAATTTTATTTTGATCTAATAATTCATCTATATTTTCTGGTGAAATAACCGTAACAATTTTAGCGAAATGTCGTTTCAGAAGAAATTTTGCAGCAAGCAATACATCTTCATCATCGTCCACTATTAAAATTATTCCATTTTCTACACCCATTAGATTCTATATCTATTCGATCACTTTTTGGGATCAACCAAAGGTTAAAAATAATATATTAAGAAGTAAAAAACCTTTTTTTTGCAATTTTTAAAGCCCTTATTATTTTCCTTCGTTGCTGAATAAACTTGACTTTTCTAAATAAGCCAGGGAGTTGTGGATTAAATATGAAAATTTTTTAGTAAAAAGGGTGGAAGACCGGATTCGAACCGGCGACCTCCTGAACCACAATCAGGCGTTCTAACCTACTGAACTACAACCACCAAGTACTTCCCTTTTGAAAGTATTCTACCAGAAAAAGTAGTAATTAAAATACTTTTATTCCCATTAAAAAGGAAAAAAGTTTCTACTTAATTGGGTTTGCAAAAATACGGTCTTTGTGCAGATTATACAAAATAATAATAGAAATTTATCTGGTAAATGTAAGTCTTTTACCCAATCCTGATTCCAATATTTGCCCTTCATCATACACCACTTTACCGGATACAATAGTATTTTGAACGCTTGACTTAAAAGTAGAACCCTCAAAAGGAGACCATTTACATTTTGACAAAATGCTATTTGTGTTAATAGTAGTAGGAATATCAAGATTAACAATCACTAAATCAGCAAAATATCCTTCGTTTATAAAACCTCTCTTCTCGATTTGAAAAATAATTGCAGGATTGTGTGCCATTTTCTGTACAATAGTTTCAAGATTGAAGATTCCTTGATGATACATCTCAAGCATCGCCACCAGACCATACTGAATCAAGGGTCCTCCGGAAGGTGCATTAAAATATGAATTATTTTTCTCTTCAAGGGTATGGGGTGCATGATCTGTAGCAATTACATCCAATAAGTCATCTTTCAGTCCCTGGCGAAGTGCTTCCCTATCCGACAGATCTTTAACAGCCGGATTCCATTTGATTCGTGTCCCTTTTTCCTTATAATCTTCTTTTTGGAACCATAAATGATGAATACATGCCTCCGTTGTTATTTTTTTATCGATAAGAGAAGTTTCATTGCTAAAAAGATCAAGTTCACGTGCCGTTGAGATATGTAAAACATGCAATTTTGCCTTGTACTTCTTAGCTAATGAAACTGCCAATGATGAAGAGCGATAACACGCCTCTTCACTACGTATCATCGGATGTAACTCAATAGGAGGATTTTCACCATATTTGTCCCGGAAGATTCTTGTATTCTCACGGATTATTGTTTCATCTTCACAATGGGTGGCAATCAGAATTGGGGAACTAGAAAATATTTTTTGAAGTGCAAGCTCATCATCTACCAACATATTGCCGGTAGATGAGCCCATGAATACTTTTATCCCACATACTTTTTGGGCATCCGTTTTAAGTAATTCCTCCAGATTATCATTTGAGGCCCCTAGATAAAAAGAATAATTCGCTAAAGATTTTTGAGAGGCTATCGCATACTTATCTTCCAATAAAAGGTGATTCGTTGCATTAGGAATAGTATTGGGCATCTCCATAAAAGATGTAACACCTCCTGCCACAGCAGCACGGGACTCCCAAAATATATCTGCTTTATGCGTCAGACCTGGTTCTCTGAAATGTACCTGATCATCAATGATTCCTGGAAAAACAAATTTTCCTTCGGCTTCAATAACATCAGCATTGGTATCAGAAATGCTTGAATCGATTTTTTCAATCACCTCACCCCTGATCAAAATATCAGCATTGAATATTTCATTGCGGTTAACTAAAGTGCCATTTTTTATTAATATTCGATTCATTTAGTAATAATTATAGATAAGGTAGTATTCATATTTAATTTTACTAATTTAATAGATAAAATTATGGCTGAGGTGGAAAAAAGTTTTAAGAATCTGAATCTTACTAAGCAAATCTATAGTGCTATTGATGATTTAGGATTTAATACTCCTACTCCCATACAGGAAAAATTAATCCCTATGGCCATTGGGGGTCATGATCTTTTTGGAATTGCACCTACCGGAACGGGTAAAACAGCTGCTTATTTAATACCAATTTTATTAAAATTGAAATATGCACAAGGAATTCACCCCAGGGCATTAATTCTTTCTCCTACTCGCGAGTTAAGTATCCAGATTAACCAGGATCTTGCGGATTTATCAAAATATTATGATTTAAGACACCAATGTTTAATCGGTGGGATTGGAATCAAACCACAAATAGAAAGTCTCCAGAAGGGAGTAGATATAATATCAGCAACACCCGGGAGATTTCTGGATATTTATTATGGTGGAAATCTTTTTGTTCGAAGTATTAAAACTTTAATCCTGGATGAAGCAGATAAAATGATGGATATGGGATTTCATCCACAAATAAATAAGATTCTGGAAATTATACCGGCAAAGAAAAGACAAAACATGCTTTTTTCAGCTACATTACCTCCTGAAGTAGAAAAGCTATCCGAGGAATTTCTCGAATTTCCCTCTAAAATAGAAATAGCTCCACAAAGCACAACAGCTACCTCCATTAAACAATCTTTTTACAAAACACCCAACCTTAAAACTAAGATCAATTTACTTTCTCATTTTCTTTCAGACAGTGATCAATTTTTGAAAGTAATAATATTTTGCAAAACAAAAGACTCAGCAAATAACATCTACAAGTTTATACAACGTAAAATAGATGATAACGTAAAAGTAATTCATGCTAATAAAAGCCAGAATACCCGATTGAATGCTATCAATGAATTTAAAAGTGGAAATATCAGAATCCTTGTTTCTACTGACGTGTCTTCAAGAGGAATTGATGTAAGTAAAGTTTCTCATGTAATTAACTTTGATGTACCAATAATCTATGAGGATTATATACATAGAATCGGTCGGACAGGTAGAGCGGAACAAACAGGCAGCTCCATTACATTTGTAACTGAACCAGATTTATATCATTTAAGAAAAATTGAGAAAATTATCAGAAAAAAAATAGAAGAAATTCCTATCCCGAGAGATGTAGTAATAGAAAATACTGAGCAATGGGAAAAACAAATGATTGCCAGAGAGTTAGACAACATTAAGCGGAAACTAAATCCTGACTTTAAAGGCGCTTTTCATAAAAAAAAGAAAAAGAACAGTGATAAACGGAAACCGAAATGATTTTTATTTAATTATTCCAGAAAAAAAAACAATGCTATTTATAACAAAATAATTTTATTTTCGTAAATTTGATTAGATCTTTCTCTTATCATAGCTGGTTGAATTTTGAAGTCGGGCCCTCCTTATTACCCGACTTCTCTTTTTATTTTAAAATCAGTTTATTTTCTTTATTTACTACATCCCACGATGTATAAAAAATCAATTTAACTATTCTTTCCATACGGTCATACAATATCTTTTCTACAGTATCAGTTGGGCGATGATAATCGTCATGAACGCCGGTAAAATAAAAAATAGATGGAACACCATTTTTTGCAAAATTATAATGATCAGAGCGATAATAATATCGGTTGACGTCATCCTCTTCATTATACATATAATCCAGGTGCATATGTGTATACTTTTCATTGTTCTTTTCTGAAATCTGATGAAGTTCTTCAGATAATCTGTCTGCTCCGATAATATATACATAGTCAGGGTTATCAACATATATATTGTCTATTCTTCCAATCATATCAATATTGAAGTTAGCCACTGTTTTATCAATTGGGAAAACCGGATTGTCAACATAATATTGAGATCCAAGAAGCCCTTTTTCTTCAGCAGTAAAGGCTATAAAAAGCACACTCCTCTTCGGTCCTGTGTTATTGATTCTGGCTATCTGAAAAGCCTCAGCTAATTCAATTAAAGCTACTGTTCCTGAGCCATCATCATCGGCACCATTATATATCAAGTCTCCTGTTTTGCCCAGATGATCATAATGTGCTGAGATTATGATTACCTCATCAGGTATATCAATGCCTTCAACAAAGCCCATGACATTTTCGGTTTCAAAGGTTTCGTGAATCCTTTCAACATAACAGGAGATATTCTCATTCTTAACCTTTTTCAATGCTTTGGGTTTTCCTTTTATACTCTTCTTGGCAATATTAACTAGTTTTTCCATCGGAGTATTAAAAATATCCTCTGCTACATTAGCTGAAATAAAAAAAACGTTTTCATTGGCGGATGCTTCCTTTACCTTGAATTCCTGTGAAGGACTGTTAAAAATGGACTGATATAATGAAATAATGGAACCAAATGATTCCTGCTTTTCACCATAAATTAAAAACACATTTTCTATCCCTGATTTATTTGCCAAATCTACTTTTTTATTCCAATCGACATCATCCCCAAAAGCCAGGCAAACGATGGCTTCTGGTTTTGGGTGCAACATAGCCAATTCTTTTCTTGTACCATATCCTGCAAAAGCAACAACAAATGATTCATCAATAATACTATCAGTATTTCCAAGAAATACAATATCCTGCAAGTTTTCATATTTTCTCTTATCTACATTTAAATAGATATCCCCCCAATATTTTTTTTCCATCTCAATTGTCTGGAAAAAAGTATGCTTCCCATCGATATTTAGTGGTGATAAACCAACATCCGTAAACGCAGAAGCAAGATAGTTTGCTGCTCGTTTTTGTCCTGGCTGACCGGTTTCACGGCCTTCCATCGAGTCGGCAGCAATAATTGAAAGATGCCTTTCTAAATCAATACTATTAATGGTATTAGCCAGATCCTCAGTCGAAATTTCTGTCTGCGCATTAACAGAATAAATTACTATAAACTGACAATAAACAACAAGAATATTCTTAAACAGATTTATAATTTTAAACTTTCGAAATAACATTTTTTTTATTCATTATATTTTACCTTTGCATGAGTAAAATTTTCCTCAAAATAGTGGCTATAAAGTTATGAATTTTAATTTGAATACATCTTCCAATTTTGTAAAACGACATATAGGGCCAACTTCTTCTCAAATGGAAGAGATGCTCAAAGTTATAGGTTTGAAGAATGTTGACGATTTAATCAGTGAAACGATTCCCAGGTCTATCCGATTAGAGAAAAAACTCAACCTTCCTGCAGGTATTTCTGAGAACCAATTTATAGACAAATTTTCCCGTATTGCCAGAAAAAATAAAGTTTATAAATCATTTATTGGATTAGGGTATTATAATACTTTAACTCCCTCCATAATTCAAAGAAATATTCTTGAGAATCCAGGTTGGTATACTGCATATACTCCTTACCAGGCTGAAATTTCACAAGGTCGATTGGAGGCTTTGATAAACTTTCAATCTCTTGTAATTGATTTAACTGGAATGGAGATTGCCAATGCCTCGCTATTGGATGAGGGTACAGCTGCAGCGGAAGCAATGGCAATGTTTTTGTCGCTCAGAAAGAGAGAACGAAAAAATTCCAAAAAGTTTCTTGTTGATGAAGGCCTTTTCCCACAGACCAAAGACATCTTATTAACAAGAGGCACACCACTGGGAATTGAAATTATAATAAAAGGGATTACGGAAAAAGACCTTAATGATCCTGAGGTATTTGGCGTTATTTTTCAATATCCTGATCAAAATGGACAAATTAATGATTACAGCTCCCTGGTAAAAACCGCAAAGGAAGAGGGAATTTTTACTGCCTTTGCTACTGATCTTCTTAGTCTTACACTATTAAAACCTCCTGGTGAGTTTGGAGCAGATGCTGTAATTGGAACCACACAGAGATTTGGCATACCACTTGGATTTGGTGGACCTCATGCTGCCTTTTTTGCAACTAAAGATGAATTCAAACGCCAGCTGCCCGGGCGAATCATTGGTGTTTCAGTAGACTCCAAGGGAAATAAAGCCTACCGGATGGCCCTTCAAACGAGAGAGCAACACATCCGCAGGGAAAAAGCCACATCTAACATCTGTACTGCACAAGTTCTGCTTGCTGTAATGGCAGGTATGTATGCCGTTTACCATGGTCCGGAAGGATTAAAGGTTATTAGTTCAAGGATTCATGCATTATCAAATTTATTAAATGACCTTCTTCTTTTTCTGGGTTATCGTCAAAATAATGAGGTTTTTTTCGACACCTTGAATATAAAACTGCAACCAGGGGAGAAAAACTCAATTAAACCACTTGCTGAAAACGCTGGATTTAATTTCAGATATTTCTCAGATGATCATGTAGGAATCTCATTTGATGAGACAACTGAAAGAGAAGATGTCCTTAAGATTGCCTCCTTATTTGCCACAACAAGAAATTTGGAGGTTCCTGAATCTATTATTCTGGAATGTGAAAAAAATATAAAAACAAATATTCCAGAATCTTTAACAAGATCTTCAAAATATCTTGAGCATCCTGTATTCCACGAATATCAATCCGAGCATGAAATGCTTCGGTATCTTAAACGATTGGAAAACAAAGATCTTTCATTGGTTCATTCAATGATTTCATTGGGTTCCTGCACGATGAAGTTAAATGGTACTACTGAGATGGTTCCCGTGACCTGGCCAGAATTATCTGAGCTGCATCCTTTTGTACCTTCGGATCAGACGCAAGGATATCAGGAAATTATCAATGATTTAGAAGGCTGGCTATCAAAGATTACTGGTTTTTCAGCCACATCGCTTCAACCAAACAGTGGAGCTCAGGGAGAGTTTGCAGGATTAATGGTAATCAGAGCATATCACGAATCGAGAGGAGATCATGAAAGAAATGTCACTTTGATTCCAGCCTCTGCTCATGGTACCAATCCAGCAAGTGCAGTAATGGCTGGCAGCAAGGTAGTTATCGTTAGTTGTGATGATCATGGGAATATTGATCTGGATGACCTAATAGAAAAAGCAGAAACACATAAGGACCATCTCTTTGCATTAATGGTGACTTATCCATCTACTCATGGTGTCTTTGAAGAATCCATTCAGGAAGTCTGTAACATAATTCATAGAAACGGAGGGCAGGTTTATATGGATGGTGCTAATATGAATGCTCAGGTTGGATTGACTAATCCTGCCATCATAGGCGCAGACGTATGTCATTTAAATCTTCATAAAACTTTTTGTATTCCACATGGTGGCGGGGGGCCGGGTATCGGGCCTATATGTGTTGCAAAACACCTACAGCCCTTTTTGCCAGGCAATACACTGATACAAACAGGAGGGGAACAAGGCATTACATCAATTTCCTCAGCTCCCTGGGGAAGTGCCGGTATACTTGCTATTTCCTATGCATATATCAATATGATGGGGGAATCGGGATTAACAGAAGCAACAGAAGTTGCGATACTGAATGCCAACTATATTAAAACAAGATTGGAAAATCATTATAATATTTTATATACAGGAAGCAAAGGAAGGTGCGCTCATGAAATGATCGTAGATTGTCGAGATTTTAAAAAAACCGGAATTGAAGTGGAAGATATAGCCAAAAGATTGATGGATTATGGCTTCCATGCCCCAACAGTTTCATTTCCGGTACCGGGAACATTGATGATAGAACCTACTGAAAGCGAATCAAAACAGGAGCTCGATAGGTTCTGCGAAGCATTAATACATATTCGAAAAGAAATTGAAGAAATAGAAAACGGCCAGGCTGATTCGGTTAATAATGTATTAAAAAATGCTCCACATACGCAACAGGTTGCACTTTCAGATGATTGGGATTATCCTTACCCACGTGAAAAAGCAGTTTACCCAATAGAATTCACAAGGTCAAATAAATTCTGGCCTGGAGTAAGCAGAATCGATAGTGCATACGGTGATCGGAATCTTTTTTGTAGCTGTATTCCCGTAGAAGAATATGTTGAAAGTGAAATACTGGAAGCAGAATAGCTTAATAAAACCAGATTTCATGTTCTTTTGAATCATATCGAGGCTTTTTAAGAGGTTGTGGCCCTTTTTTCTGGTCAGATGGCTTTTTCCATATTGAGGCCCACCAACTATTAATTTTAGTTTCGTATTTCATGCCATCGAATTTCTTTTGCCGATTCGAAAGTCTCTTGAAATATAAATTATCAAAGAACTGGGCTCGTACCTTGGAATCACCTTTATAAGACATCGCATCATTTGATGCAGCTCGTAATTGTGCATCCTTTTTGTTTTTCGAAATGAATTTAACATCTCCTGAATATGAACTGTATTCCCCTGATTTTCTTTTTAAATCTGCATAAATCTGCGATTTAGTCTGCCCTTTATACAATCCTATGTTTGAGGCTTCAATTGATTTGCGTATATATAATGATTCCTTGTTGTGTATACTTGTTCCTTTATACAATCCCTGGCTTAACATTTCTACAGATTTTCCCATATAAATGTCCTCTTTTCTGCTGTCCTTCTTCACAGATATCAACCCTTGATTACTCATTTCAATAGATTTACGAATATAGACAGACTCTTTTTTATGCTGAGAATACGATTTGACATTCCCCTGGAATTGAGTTTGATACACGGAGTTAAACATCCTTGATTGATCCTTTTGTCTTTTAGATTTACCAACAAGTTCTCCCTGATATTGGGATTGAGCTAATGAATTGGATTGCATCATTTGCTTGTTGTCTTTCAATGCTTTGGATTTAATTGTCAATCCGTGCCGCTGCATTTCGATGGATTTCTTTATATATTTATCTTCAGTCATCTTCCTGGAATATACTAAGCCTCCCTGGTACTGCGACTGCGTCAGAGAGTTCGACTGCATCATCTGTTTGTTGTCTTTAAGCGATTTTTTCTTGATCGTCAAACCTTGCTGTAGAGCTTCTACTGACTTGATCATATAGGTCTCTTCTCTCTTTTTCCTGTTATATTTTAAACCTCCCTGGAACTGTGATTGCACCAATGAGTTTGACTGCATCCTTTGTTTATTATCCTTCAATGATTTGTTTTTGATACTCAGACCCTGTTGCTGTGCCTCAATCGACTTCATCATATAGGTCTCATCTCTCTTTTTCTTATTGTACTTTAAACCTCCCTGGAATTGTGATTGCGTCAGCGAGTTCGACTGCATTCTTTGTTTATTATCCTTTAATGATTTGTTTTTAATACTCAAGCCCTGCTGCTG
>Ga0316187_10002660_pt1 | contig 15544 bp, 12 predicted proteins | sample CroRivburrow1_MG_FD_204927 | JGI IMG/M metagenome (GOLD analysis project Ga0316187, IMG submission 204927) | Coastal sediment microbial communities from Maine, United States - Cross River worm burrow 1 | ecosystem: Environmental > Aquatic > Marine > Coastal > Sediment | place: USA: Maine... | reverse complement strand
CAGAGCTCGACCTATTTGCTGCCATCAAACAGGGAAAAGGACCGATGATCTGGGCTAATCTTGCCATCGGCGCATTTCAGCAACGCATGGCAGAGCAGGTCGACATCGAACCCGGTGCGGAGCTTAATGCAGCACTCGAAGAGGCAGACAGAGCCGAGCTCCCCATTTCACTCATCGATCGCGACATTAGTATCACCATGCAACGTATCTACCGGAGTGTACGCTTTAAGCGTCGCATGGTGCTGCTTACAGGGCTCATCCAGAGCGTTCTCTCTAGAGAAAAAATTAGTGAAGAGGAGGTAGAACAGCTTAAAGAGGGAGACATCCTCGAATCCGCATTTTCACAATTTGCCAAAAAAGATAGTGAGTTATATACCCCACTGATTGATGAGCGGGATCGTTACATGGCTTTAAGGCTTATTCAGGAGACCAATCGAGCCACCCATCACCATATTATTGCTGTTGTTGGTGCTGGCCATATGAAAGGCATCAAGCGCTACCTAGAAACCTATTGCGACTACAGCGATGAACAACTTGATGAAGCCCTGTCCGAACTTAAACAATTGCCAGAGAAGAAAAAGATCGGGAAGTTTGTTTCCTGGTTCATCACTGCACTTATTCTCTCGGGCTTTGCCATAGGATTCTCCAAAAACCCTTCACTCGGTTGGGATCTGGTACAGAGCTGGGTACTGATTAATGGAGGGCTTTGCGCTATCGGGGCCATGCTCGCAGCAGCTCATCCAATCACCATTATCACTGCCTTTCTCGCCGCTCCCATCACCTCACTTAACCCGATGATCGGTGCAGGTGTGGTCACATCAGCCACAGAGCTATGGGTGCGTAAACCCCAGATGCGCGATTTTGATAATCTGCGTCATGATACCGCCTACTTTAAAGGTTGGTGGCAGAACAGAATTTCACGAACCATTCTTGTTTTCATCTTCTCATCGCTCGGCTCAGCTATCGGCACCTATGTGGCGGGCCTGCTTATCTATCACCGAATCACATAACAGACAGTGCTGAACGCTTTAGCCTTTTAACTTTCCAATCTCATCGCGATGCTTGGCCGCATCCTCAAAACGAAGATCAGCGGCCGCCTCTGTCATCAACCGTTCAAGCTCGGCGATTCTTGCCTTCTTCGATGCAGCTGTCTGGTAGAGGTTTTCAGACTCAGCCACTTCAGGGATATGCCCATAATCCATCTCATAAACCGAGCCGAGGATATCCCTGATCTCTTTCTTCACTGTTTCAGGCGTAATGCCATGTTTCTCGTTGTAAGCAATCTGTTTGGTACGACGACGCTCCGTCTCATCCATGGCAGCCTTCATCGAGTCGGTCACCCTATCAGCATAGAGGATGACGCGACCTTCGACATTTCGAGCCGCGCGGCCAATGGTCTGAATCAGTGAACGGAATGAGCGCAGGAAGCCCTCTTTATCAGCATCAAAAATCGTCACCAAAGCTACTTCGGGAAGATCCAGCCCCTCTCGCAACAGATTGATGCCAACCAGGATATCGAACTCACCCAGACGAAGATCTCGTAGAATCTCCATGCGCTCCACTGTATCGATATCAGAGTGAAGATATCGAACCCTCAAACCTAGATCAGTCAGGTATTCAGTCAGATCTTCAGCCATGCGTTTGGTCAGACAGGTTGCAAGCACCCGAAAACCTTTGCTGATCACATCGCCTACGGTACTAACAAAGTCATCCACCTGCGTCACGGCCGGACGAATTTCCACTTCAGGGTCCAGCAGTCCAGTCGGTCGAATCACCTGCTCGGCAAAAACACCCCCTGCTTTTTCAAGCTCGTAGTTGCCGGGTGTGGCCGAGACATAGATCGATTGAGGTACAATGGCCTCAAACTCAGGAAACTGAAGTGGTCGGTTATCCAGAGCCGACGGCAACCGAAAACCGTAATCGACAAGCGTCTGTTTACGAGACCTGTCACCTTTGTACATGCCTCCGATCTGAGGCACCGTGACATGCGACTCATCAAGCATGACCAGTGCATTATTGGGCAGATAATCAAGCAGCGTTGGTGGCGCTTCACCGGGAGCTCTGCCCGTAAGATGACGCGAGTAGTTCTCTACACCCGAGCAATACCCCACCTCCTGAATCATCTCCAGATCGAACATGGTGCGTTGCTCCAGACGCTGTGCCTCAACCAACTTATTCTGATCATGCAGTTCTGCCAACCGCTCAGCCAGCTCTGTCTTGATCGCCTCCATCGCCTTGACCATCTGCCCTCTTGGGGTGACAAAGTGGCTCTTGGGGAAAACAGTGAACTTGTGCAAAGGTTCAATACGCTTGCCTGTCAGCGGATCAAAACTTGAGACAGCATCGACCTCATCACCGAAGAATTCGACTCGGATGGCAAAGTCCTCGGCATGGGCTGGAAAGAGCTCAATCACATCACCACGCACACGAAACGTACCGCGATGAAAGTCCATATCATTACGCTCATACTGCAACTCAACCAGCTTATTGACGGCTGCTCGCTGGTCCTGTTCCCGTCCCACTTCAAAGTATTGCAACATATTGGCATAGGCTTCGGGGCTACCTAAGCCATAGATACAGGATACTGACGCGACAATAATAACATCCTCCCGCTCAAGCAGCGCACGGGTGGCGGCATGACGCATGCGGTCGATATGCTCATTAATGGAGGAGTCCTTATCGATGAACGTGTCCGATGAGGGCACATAGGCTTCCGGTTGGTAGTAGTCGTAGTAGGAGACAAAATACTCGACAGCATTATCGGGAAAGAATTGTTTGAACTCACCATAGAGCTGGGCTGCCAACGTTTTATTCGGAGCCATGATCAAGGTCGGCTTCTGCGTACGCTCAATGACACAGGCCATGGTAAAGGTTTTACCTGATCCAGTGACACCCAACAGCGTCTGATGTCGATCACCGCCCTCAATACCTGCAACCAGCGCCTCAATCGCCTGCGGCTGATCTCCCTTGGGACTAAACTCTCCATTCAACTTGAACTGCATGGGGCGAAGCATAGTCACGCCTTGATGTTTTGGCTTCGATTAATCGACTACCCATCAAGACAGTCACAACAAGTTTCGCTATGCTTCTGAAATCGACAAACCCAAGGAGAAGCCACGTGGATGATGCTCAACTCAAGGAGCTGGAACATAAGGAGGTACTCTATCGGCAAATGGTCGACCTCTATCCATCCGAGCCCAAGTATCTGCAACGACTGATTGAACTTCTCCTTCAGCTCAATAAAGAGCCGGAAGCCGTTGAGAAGATGCGCCATCTTGAAAAGATCTACCTGAAACACGGGCTCAAAGATGTTGCCAAGTCACTCAAGGAGCTACGGCAGAGTGTCACTGGCACGACCGAAGACCTGAATGCCACGCTGAATCCATTCCTATCCAACATCAAACCCGAAGCGCTCAACATATTGATGGGAAAAGCGGAAAGAATTCATCTTCAGGAAGGGCAGTCACTCATCAAGCAGGGCGATACCGATGACGGCATGTATATCGTACTCGATGGCGAACTCGCAGTGATGGTTCACTATCGGAAACAGAAGAGTTCGACCATGATCCACATACTTAAAGAGGGCGAAATCGTTGGCGAAATGGCCTTTCTTGAAGGTCGAGCACGCAGCGCCAGTGTCGTAGCCAATTCGAAGGCAAGTGTTCTGAAGCTTGCCCCGAAACGGGTTCTCCAATGCTTGCTAAAATACCCCGAGGTTGGCGATGTGCTGCGACACGAAAGCCAAATCCGAAAAAATCTGACGGCGATCAACGGTAACCAAATACTCGCCACACTTCCTGACAAAGCCAAAGATCTATTGGCTTCCCAAGCCAAAACCATCCACTACCCCCCTTTCACGGTGGTATCCCGTTCGCAGAAAAATCTGCCATGGATGGGCATTATGATTTCCGGCCTCATCCGGATCGTTGCTGAAGACAGAAAAGGACACAGCCATCTGCTCGAACCGATCAAACCGGGTGATGCTATTGCTGATATTGCAGCGCTTCGTGAGGAATCGATCATGGCAGATATGATTACAGTCAATGACTCAGCCATTCTTCAGATTCCCGCCGAACTGTTCAGTGATGTCATGAGCGACAACCCAAAGGTTAAGAACAGACTGATCAATAGCGCTGCCGAAAAGATATCCAGCACCATGGCATACATTCAGAAAACTCTTTAAATCACCATTATCCTTTCTATTCAAAGGAAGACTGTTAAGATGCGCCTCCATTTTTAGCCCCTAGAGGGCCCTGAGGAAACCTATGTCTCGCAAACTTCGTAACATCGCCATCATCGCTCACGTTGACCATGGCAAGACCACACTGGTCGACTGCATGCTTAGGCAGTCCAACACGCTAGAAGCACGTGAAGAGATCAGCGAACGTGCTATGGACTCCAACGATATCGAACGTGAACGCGGCATTACCATTCTCGCAAAAAACACCGCCATTCAGTATGGCGACACGTTGATCAACATTATTGATACCCCTGGACATTCCGACTTCGGCGGCGAAGTGGAACGTATTCTGAATATGGTTGATGGTGTGGTACTGCTTGTTGATGCCCGTGAAGGCCCAATGCCGCAGACTAAGTTTGTAACCTCTAAGGCGCTCGGACTCGGCCTGAAGCCGATTGTAGTGATCAACAAGATTGACCGCGAAGGCTCGGATCCGGATGCTGTGGTTGATAAAACCTTCGACCTCTTTGCCTCTCTCGGCGCTACCGATGATCAGCTCGATTTCCCTGTGGTCTATGCCTCAGCCAAGAACGGCTACGCTATGCTTGATATCAATGAAGAGAGCGACAACCTGCTCTGCCTTTTTGATACTGTATTGAAACACGTCAAGGAGCCTGGTGGCGATCCCACTGCCCCTCTACAGATGCTTGCAACTACACTTGACTGGGATGACTACATCGGCCGTATCGTTATTGGCCGTATTGCTAATGGCACCATTAAAGCAGGACAGGATATTACTGTAATCCATGCCGATGCCACGCAATCGAAATTCAAAGCGACAAAAATTCTCGGCTTTAAAGGCCTGCATCGCGTTGAGATTGAATCTGCTCAGGCTGGAGACATCGTTGCCGTTGCCGGTATCGAAACCATCCATATCGGTGAAACCATTGCCGATCGCAACAACCCAGTCGCTCTACCGGTTATCAAGGTAGATGAACCAACGCTCTCTATGGAGCTGCATGTTAACAACTCACCGCTTGCCGGAACCGAAGGCAAGTTCATCACCACGCGTCAGATTCGTGATCGGCTCTTCAAGGAGATCCGTACCAATGTGGCGATGAAGGTCGAAGAGACCTCTTCAGCTGACATCTACAAGATCTCCGGCCGTGGTGAACTGCATATCGGAATTCTGCTGGAGAACATGCGTCGCGAAGGTTTCGAGATGGCTGTTTCGCGCCCAACCGTGATTGTTCGTGAAATCGATGGTACGAAACAGGAGCCTTATGAGCACGTGACCGTCGATGTTGATTCTGAATATCAGGGTGCGGTGATTGAAAAACTAGGCAAACGTGGTGCTGAGATGACCCACATGCAGACCAACTCAGATGGTTCCACACGTGTCGAGTTCATGTGCCCAACACGTGGCCTGATCGGCTACACCTCTGAGTTCATGACCGACACCCGCGGCACCGGTGTTATGCATCATGTTTTCCACGCTTACGGTCCGTTTGTTGGCACTCTTCCCGGTCGTAACAATGGTGTACTGGTATCGATGGCTGCTGGCGAATCTGTTGCCTTTGCACTGTGGAAGCTGCAAGAGCGCGGCAAGATGTTCATCACCTCAGGTGTGAAGATCTACGAAGGCATGATCATCGGCATGAACAGCCGTGATGATGATATGGTCGTCAACGCCACCAAAGAGAAGAAGCTGACCAACGTACGCGCATCCGGTAAGGATGACTCCATTGATCTGGTACCACCACTCAACCTCTCTCTGGAACGCGCTATCGAGTTCATTGAAGATGATGAACTGGTAGAAATTACACCGAAGTCAATTCGACTTCGCAAACGCTTCTTGCAAGAGAACGAACGTAAGCGCTCCAAGAGTGCGAAGAGCTAAGACAAAAAGGGCGCCCTTCTAATTTAGATGGCGCCCTTTTTTAATGCAGATATAAAACAGTTTATGGCTGAAGCGTCACCTTGTTCATCACCGTGCCATTCTTCACCTGATCAACCACATCCATACCTTCAACCACCTGGCCGAATACCGTGTACTGTCGATCCAGATGCGGCTGCGGACCAAAGCAGATATAGAACTGTGAACCAGCTGAGTTCGGATCTGCCGTACGTGCCATTGCTACAGTACCGCGCACATGCTTGGTAGCATTAAACTCAGCATCAATCTTGTAACCTGGGCCACCGGTACCGGTACCTGTCGGATCACCACCCTGAGCCATAAAGCCGGGAATCACGCGATGAAAAATAATACCATCGTAGTAACCATTACCGGTCAAAACCTTAAAATTAGCCACAGTATTTGGTGCCACATCGGGCAGAAGCTCTATTTTGATCGAGCCCAAGTCTGTCTCAATCAAAACATGGTTTCCTTCGGGAATATCCTTATCACTCGCTGAAGGGGGATTTTTTGGTGCTTTACTCATTCTCTTCTCCACAGTTTTAGAATCAACATAGCCTGCATCACTGCATGCGGGCATCATAAAAAGGACAACCGAAAGAAGCGAAAGCGTCACCGTTTGAAATTTCACAGTAACTTCTCCTGCGCCGACGGTAAAATTTTTGATGGGTGCAAAACCATACACTTTATACCTGGCTTCAGCTCTGCGGTGCCAAGCAGCTCATCATCTGCAAAAACCTTAACAGAGCCTGCGCGTGTGTCACTGACCTGTATGCGCTGGCCTTGCAGGAACCTCCGACCCTCATCATGTGAGAGATTCAGATCAGGAAACTCTCTTAACCAGATTGATAACGGCAGCAGCGATACCTCTTTCTTCTCTGCTGCATCTGCGATAGAGACCATCATCGCTTCCGGCCAACCGCCTGTAGAGAGACGGCGAAGCTCTGTAACACAGCCACCCATAGCCAGCTTCTCACCAATATCCCTAGCAAGTGAGCGCACATAGGTTCCCTTGGAACATGAGACTCTCAGCGTGGCCTTTGGAAAATCGAAGTGAATAAGTTCCAGTTGATGAATCGTGACGGGTCTGGCTTTCAACGTCACTTCCTCACCCCTACGAGCCAACGCATGTGCCCTCTTTCCATCCACGCGAATGGCTGAGTAGATCGGCGGCATCTGCTCCTGTTCACCGATGAAGCTTTCAATGATCTTAAGTAGTGCTTCTTCATCAACAGATCTGTCGAACCTTCCGATGACTTCACCCTCACAATCAAGTGAGTCGGTCTGATAGCTCAGATCGAGCGTAAACTGATACATCTTTTCAGCATTAAGACCCAGCTCGGCAAAACGGGTCGCATCACCCAACAGAATCGGCAGCATGCCTGTAGCGAGTGGATCGAGTGTACCTGCATGACCAGCTTTGATCTTTTTTGAACCACTTGGGGTAAAGAGTCGAATCACCTCATTGACTGCACGACGAGAGGTCCAGCCAAGCGGCTTATCAAGAAAAAGAATGCCAGAGAGCATGTTTAGTTGGCTAAGAACTCTTTCACCAGAGGACGCACCTGCGCCTGCACCTCTTCCAGTGTGCCAATGAGGGTACAGCCAGCAGCATAGCGATGACCGCCACCGCCCAGCTTGGTTGAAAGAGCACCCACATCAATGCCACTGACACCACGGAAACTAAGCTTCCATTGCGTATCTGTTTCCTGACGAATGAAAACGGTAATCATCACGCCTTCAATCGCTCGGCCATAATCGATAAAACCTTCTGTATCTTCACTGTCAGCAGATGTTTTTTGATACATCGCTTCGTCGACATAGAGCCATGCCGAGCGCTTATCATCGTGAAGTTCCAGTGTATCGAGCGATAGTTTCAAAAGCTCGACACGTGCATGACTGTTGCTGCCATATACAGCCTTTGAAGCCGCTGCGGGGGCAGCTCCTGCCTCAACAAGTTCTGCAGCCATACGAAAGACATCCGCGCTGACGGTCGAAAGCCTGAAACTTGCTGTATCTGTTAGAAGTGCGACATAAAGAGCTGATGCCATGGCAGCATTGAGCTTGATATCAAGATCAATCAGCAGGTCATAGACCATGGCTCCCGTTGCACAATAATCGGCATCAACAATATTGATTGCGCCAAATCCGATATTGCTGGCGTGGTGGTCAATATTGATCAGGGTTTTTCCTTCATAAAAAGAATCGGACATGCCCAGTCGCGACTTGGCTCCGCAATCAAGCGAAATGATGGTATCAACCTGATCAGAGTGTTCAAACACATCCCCGAAAGCCGCTTCATCAGAACCTTCAAGATAGCGACAGATGCGAGGGACAGGATGAAGATTATGAATCCACACCTGCTTACCCATGCGCTTGAGCGCATGGAATAGCGCCAGCTGTGAACCGATACCATCCGAATCCGGATTTTTATGGGTAATAAGAACAATGCCATTGGCATCATTTAGAGCATTAACAACCGGTAACCAGTTCGTTGAAACAATCAAAGGCTTCAAGAGCGCTCCAGCCGGTTGAGGACTTCAAGAACAGAGCTACTCTTATCAAAGGCTTCATCCCAACGGAATCGCAGTGATGGAAAACGTTTTTTAGGCAGCGCACGTCGCAGCTCATGTTCAAAGCGAGGAAGCATCTTGTTGAGGCGATCTACAATATCCTTCGGATCAGCGTCTTCCATACGATGAACATAGATGCTCATCCCCTGCTTAGCCTTTGATGGCTCAATGCGGGTAATGGTCACGCCAAATAATTTGGGATCATCGATTTCACGTTGCATCAATGTCGTCAGCAGGCGGTGAATATCCGTCTGCAGACGACCTTTGCCAGAGGATGAGGGTCTACGCGTACTCACTAGAGCGTCGCAGCAACTTCCTCAATGATGTAAAACTCGAAGCTGTCACCTACCTTCACATCGTTGAACTTCTCAATGCTCATACCGCACTCGTAACCGGTCTTAACCTCTTTCACGTCATCTTTGAAACGCTTGAGTGATTCGAGCACACCATCATAGATCAGCACGCCATCGCGCAGTACCCGAACGTGAGAATTACGCACTGCATAGCCATCGGTCATGTAGCAACCCGCAATGGCGCCAACCTTCGGCACCTGGAAGACATCACGAACCTCGGCACTACCGGTTACCTTCTCAACTTCATCAGGAGAGAGTTTACCAGCCATCGCTGCCTTGATGTCATCAATGGCATCGTAGATCACCTTATAGAAACGAACATCAACACCTTCGGCCTCAGCCAGCTTCTTACCCTTAGCTTCAGGGCGAACGTTAAAGCCGATGATGATGGCGTTGGCAGCTGATGCCAGCATCACATCAGACTCGGTAATGCCACCGATACCCTTATGAATCACCTTCACTTCAACTTCTTCTGTTCCGGCTTTAACCAGTGATTCAGCCATCGCTTCAACGGAGCCTGTCACGTCACCCTTGATCAGCACCGGAACTTCAGCCATACCGCTCTGAACAGAGGCGAATAGATCATCAAAGCTCGCTTTGATGTGGGTGGCTTCACCGTGCTGGCGAATTTTCTCTTTACGGTAAGAGATAATATCACGCGCTTGTCGCTCGTTCTCCACATAGACGATCTCCTGACCTGCTTCTGGAACCTCTTCCAGACCGATCAGTTCGAATGGGATCGATGGCCCTGCCGTCTTATGCTGTACAGCGTTTTCATCGACAATGGCACGGATACGACCCATGACAGTGCCAACCACAACCGTATCGCCCTGATTAAAGGTACCATTCTGAACAAGTACAGTTGCCACAGGTCCTCGTCCTTTATCGAGTCGAGACTCAATGACAACACCCTGACCACGACGCTCAGGATTAGCTTTCAATTCTAGAATTTCGGTCTGCAGTGCCAACATTTCAAGCAGATCATCAAGGCCAAGTCCTGTCTTCGCAGAGACTGGAACAAAAATGGTATCGCCGCCCCAATCTTCAGAGACAAGTTCATGTTCGGAGAGCTGACGCATCACCTTGTCCGGATCAGCACCCTCTTTATCCATCTTATTAACCGCCACAATGATCGGCACACCGGCAGCACGCGCATGATTCAGCGCTTCCACTGTCTGCGGCATCACGCCATCATCAGCAGCAACAACCAGTACAGCCACATCGGTCAGCTTGGCGCCACGAGCCCGCAGTCCGGTAAATGCTTCATGACCCGGTGTATCAACAAAGACCACACGTTCACCACTGTCGAGTTTCACCATATAGGCACCGATATGCTGGGTAATTCCACCTGCTTCACCGTCGGCCACATGAGCCTTACGCAAAGCATCGAGAATGGAAGTCTTACCATGATCCACATGGCCCATCACCACCACGACAGGCGGACGAGGCGAAAGATCGGCATCATCCTCTTCGATCGCTTCAACGAGCACATCTTCCACAGCAGCCTCATTGATCACCTTTGGTTTATGGCCAAACTCTTCAACAATCAATACAGCAGTCTCAGCATCAACGCTCTCATTGACTGTCACAGCTGAACCCATTTCAAAGAGCTTCTTAACCACTTCGCTGCCTTTGATCGCCATACGGCTGGCAAGCTCGGAAATCACGATTGGATCAGTGATCTCCACTTCACGTGTCACGAAATCAGCATCGTCCTTGGTGATGGTCATCTTGTTACGGCCACGGCCGCCACGGGCAAGACGCGCCTGACGATCGAGCTGTTCAGGGGTCATTACTACATTACGTTTAGAGGCGTAATCACGTTTAGCTGCCTTTTCGGCTGGCGACAGCCTTCTCTTCTGATGACGACCGCCAGGGCCACCACCACCCATAGGCGGACGGCGTTTCTGAGCATCTGATGGAAATTCACCTGGCTGTGCTGGAGAAACAGCTACGGAAGGGGTACGCCTTGGTCCTGAAGCTGATGCAGATGCACCAGGTCTAGCACCACGGTTATCCTGATTGCTTCGCTCTTTGCGACGCTCTGCACGTTCGGTGCTGATATTGGCTTCAATCTGTTTAATCGAGGAACGTGGCGCTTTCGATGCAGCAATCTGTGCTGGCGTAAGACCACGACGAATCGTGGTACGTGGGCCCGAATTGGTTGTCGATCTAGCACCACCAGGAGCACCGCCCGGACCACGCCTTGGATCATTTCCAGGGCCGCGACGAACATCGCCACCCAGTCCACGTCTCGGATCATTTCCGGGAGCACGCCGAACATCACCGCCCGGTCCGCGTCTTGCATCAGAAGCAGGACGAGCAGGTCGCGCATCGGCAGCGGGACGAGCAGGCCTACTATCTCGGCGAGGCTCGTTTCTGCTGGCTGTTGTTGTCCGCTTCACTTCTGTTTTATGGGTTTCAACGGCCTGTGATGCACGCTGAGCTGGTGAGAGTTTAGCAGCCACCTTGGTAACCACTGTCTTGGTGACAGGCTTTTCAGCTGGTTTAGTTGTTGGCTTGGCTACTGGCTTGGCAGCCGCTTCTGGCGCCTTCGCCTGAACGACAGGTTCTTTTACAACAGGAGCCGCTTCGACAGGAGCCTCTGTAGGCGCGCCTCCGGTCTGACCCGGCTTGCGGCGACGGCGAACTTCCACCTGAACGCTACGACCTCGGCCTTCTACACTGTTGCCTCCAGGGCGACTCTGCCCTGCAACCATTGGGCGGTTCAGGGTTAGGGTTTTGCCGCCAGGAGCAGCCCCTTTGTCGCCACTCTTCAAGGCCTTTTTGATTTTTGCAGTGTCGTCATCGTTAAGAAGACTGGTCGGTCCAGTGACCGCCACACTACTATCGACTGCAGCGCGTTGCACTTCTGCAACTGTCACTCCCAGTTCCTTAGCCAATTCGAGGATGCGTTTGTTCGCCATGTCGTACCTTTACCCTGATCTCTAACTACAATTCAAATCTTTAATGAGCCCTGTCAGCAAGCCGCTCATACCATACACAAAATGGGTAGAGCTTTGCCGAAACGGCCGATATATCTACTGCTGCCACCGAGACTTTCTCCCGCCCAACAACATCAGCGAGAAACAGTGATGAAAAACGTTGCATCAGCAATGTTTCCGATCCTGAATCCGCCCTTTTCGCAACAGCATCTGTTACCTGCCGCAGCAGAGCATCGCCACCATCACTAGCCAATAACACCAGCAAGGGGCCACTCTTCCACATTTGATGCATTACCGCATCCCTTCCCAACACCACAACTGCCCGGTGTTGCGAAAAGAGTCGCCTTAACTGCTGCTCTAACGCCTCAATCAAGCGCTGCATCAATCTGTCGCATTGAGGCAACTTCACCTCAAAGTTTCGACGCAGAGCTCCGAGTCGTTTATCTGTCAGCTGCTCAAGACAGGCGCTCTCCATACAGAGATAACTACCCCGCCCCGGTGCCTTCTGGAACAGATCGGGCCAAACTTCTCCCGCATCGTCCACCACAAGACGCAACATCTCTCTTTTCTCAGCCCTGTGCCTGCAAATCAAGCACTGGCGTTGATGCAGCCCCCTCTTTCTCTCGGCAGGAGAGCCGGGAGACTCATCAACAAGAGAGTCTGACTCGTTACTCAAACCAGCCGCTGGCCTCGCGTGCTGCCAGAATCAAAGCTTCCGCTTCATCACGACTCAAGCCTTCAATGTCTTCAATTTCATCAATTGCCGCATCGGCCAAAGCTTCTACAGTGATCATGTCCCGCGCAGTAAGCTGTTCAGCGATCTCACGGGTCATGCCTGTCAGATCCAGCAGAGAGATCTTGGACTCACTCTCTTCCTCTGCACCCTGAAGCGCCTTATCCAGCAGGGTGTTACGCGCACGTTTCTGAATCTCCTGAGCAAGCTCAGCGTCCAGACCTTCAATCGCAGCAATATCTTCCACTGCACAATAAGCCAGGTCGTCCAGTGATACGAAACCTTCAGCAACCAGCAGTGATGCAAAATCTTCATCGACATCAAGCCCTGCCTGGAAATCAACCTTGGCGGTTGCCACTTCTTCAGTACGCTTCTGCTGCTCATCAGCAATCGTCATAATCTCAACATTCCAGCCGGAAAGCTCAGACGCCAGACGTACGTTCTGACCACGGCGACCAATCGCAATCGCTAGGTTGTCTTCGTTACATGCCACTTCGATCGTAGCACGCTCCTCATCAACCATAACGCGTTCAATCTCAGCGGGGGCCAGCGCATTCACAACAAACGCAGCCGGATCTTCAGTCCACTCGATAATATCAATCTTCTCGCCATGCAGTTCGTTCACCACGGCCTGAACACGAGCACCACGCATGCCTACACATGCGCCAACAGGATCCACGCTCGGATCGGTTGAGATTACTGCAATCTTACTGCGTGAACCCGGGTCACGAGCAATCGCCTGAATGGCGATTAAACCATCCTGGATTTCAGGCACTTCCTGTTCGAAGAGCTTCAGCACCATGCCTGCATCTGAACGGGAGATGAATACCAATGGGCCTTTCGGCTGATTACGCACCTCACGAAGGTAAGCACGCACACGGTCGCCCTGACGGAACGATTCACGCGGCAGCAGATCTTCACGGTACATCACCGCTTCGCCATGACCGAGATCAACATAGACATTGCCGCGCTCAACACGCTTCACAATACCTGTAATCAACTCGCCCACACGAGGCTCATACTCTTCAACAACACGGTCACGCTCTGCTTCACGAATCTTCTGATTAATCACCTGCTTGGCAGTCTGTGCTGCAATGCGGCCAAGTTCGATTGGCGGAAGTGATTCACGGAACTCTGTGCCGATCTCGGCAGCAGGATCGATCTCTTTACCCTGCTCCAGAGTCAGCTCGTTCTCTTCGTCCTCGACCTCTTCAACCACAGTACGAACATGGCTCAGCTGCATAGCACCGGTTTCACGATCAATGATGGCATCGACACTCTTGTTACCATAGGTACGACGGGCTGCTGTTTTAATCGCCTGCTCCATCGCTTCAAGCACCAATTCGCGCTCAACAGATTTTTCACGAGCCACTGCATCGGCTACTTGTAGTATTTCAACATTCATTGTCTGTTATCCTCTTCCAATCAAACAAATAAAATAAAACTCTTTCCAACTCTTTTACGCCCATGGATGCCCGAGGCCGTATCTAACAACTACTTTTTCTTCAACCTTTTCCAGTTGACTGCCCGAACCACCTTCTTCACATCACTCATGGCAATATGGCGTGGTTCCATACCCTCTTCCTGAATCAAAAAACCTTCACCCTCAGGGCCGAGGTTATCACCCTCTATCGGTTCACCGAGATCAAGCTCCTCTTTGAAAATCACCCTGATCCAGTCACCTTCGTAACGTTCAAAGTCAGCCTCTGTCGCCAACGGCCACTCCAGACCCGGAGAAGAGAGCTCAAGGCGATACTTGCCTGGGATCAAATCCTCCACATCCATCTGCAGCGCCAGACCACGGCTAATTCGTGCCAGTGAATCAGCATCGACTCCACCTTTACGATCTACCAACACCTGAACCAGCTGATTAGCTCCCGGCCCGCCAACACGGACTCGCAGCACCTCGACACCGAGCTCCTCGGCAATCGGTCCAACCAGTTCATGAATTTTTGATTCAAGTGTCACTGCCACTGTTCCCCGGTGTTCAAATAATCGTCAGCCCAAAAACAAAAAAAGCGAGCCGCGGCCCACTTTTTCAACGTTGCGAATCATAGGCGTAAGCCTGCAGATTGCAAGCTGGTTGTTCCAACTAACCGACACGCTATCCTCCAACGGATGAACAGCCCTACAGGACAGGCATCAGCTAGAGAAAGTATAAAATTTTTCAACGCTTACAGTGAAGCAGAGATCGCAGCCATCGAATCTCTTGCCGACACAATCTGGCACGAACATTTCACACCGATCATTGGCCAAGCACAGGTTCAATACATGCTCCAAAAGTTCCAAAGCGCCCGTGCCATTCGCCAACAGATCGACAGCGGCTACACCTATCTTTTAGCTCAGCAAGATGGCAATAACATCGGTTATGCGGGGATTCATCTGGACATAACCGCCAACGCTCTTCAATTGAGTAAATTCTACCTCTTAAAAGAGAAGCGCAGCCAAGGATTTGGGCGACTGTTCATGGAGCATATCGAATCTATCTGCCATCAGCAGCATATCGATAGAATCTGGCTAACCGTCAACCGCCACAACGTCGGGCCCATTGCCGCTTATAGGAGAATGGGCTTTATCAAGACTGATGAGATCGTTCAAGATATTGATGGCGGATACGTGATGGATGACTTCATCATGGAAAAAAAGCTATCTTCACCTGCATGACATCAACCTCCACGCTAACCGATCGCAACTTTGACGACCTCACCGACCGCTTTGCCAAAAACATCTATGGCAGCGCCAAAGGCGAAGTACGTCTGGCCATTGTCTGGGAACATCTACTTGAAACGCTGCCGCAGCTGACCACAGGCAAATCACTGCGCATCCTTGATGCCGGTTGCGGCCT
>Ga0316187_10002658_pt1 | contig 15560 bp, 15 predicted proteins | sample CroRivburrow1_MG_FD_204927 | JGI IMG/M metagenome (GOLD analysis project Ga0316187, IMG submission 204927) | Coastal sediment microbial communities from Maine, United States - Cross River worm burrow 1 | ecosystem: Environmental > Aquatic > Marine > Coastal > Sediment | place: USA: Maine... | reverse complement strand
CGTGACATTTTTATTAACAAATAGATAGATAAAAATGTCACGAATTGGAAATTTACCTGTAGCTATACCAAGCGGAGTAACTGTAACAGTTGACAAAAATAACTTGGTAGTAGTAAAAGGGCCTAAAGGAGAATTAGAGCAACAAGTAAATCCAAAAATTAGTGTTGAAGCTAAAGATGGAGAAGTTCTTGTGACCCGACCTAATGACGAAAAGGAAAGTAAATCAATACATGGTTTATATCGTTCGTTAATTAATAATATGGTTGTAGGTGTCTCTGAAGGGTACAAAATTGAGATGGAGTTTATAGGAGTCGGTTACCGTGCTGAATCTAAAGGACAAATGCTAGAAATGGCATTAGGTTACTCACATAACATCTTTTTCGAATTACCTGCAGAGGTTAAAGTAGAAGCAGTAACAGAGCGTCGTAGTAATCCACGTTTGACACTAGAAAGTTGTGACAAACAACTTATTGGTCAAGTGGCTGCTAAAATTAGAGCGCTAAGAAAACCTGAACCTTATAAAGGAAAAGGTATCTTATTTAAAGGCGAAGAAATTCGCAGGAAAGCTGGTAAATCTGCTAGTGCATAAACGAATTAAAAAATTGAATTATGGCTTTTAGTAAGCAAGTAAGAAGAGAAAAGATAAAAGAGAGCATCCGTTCTAAAATTACTGGAACCGGAGAAAATCCTCGTATGAGTGTTTTTCGTAGCAATAAACAAATCTCAATTCAAATTATAGACGACGTAGCAGGGAAAACTTTAGTATCTGCTTCATCGCTAAATAAAGAAGTGATCGATTTTAAAGGAAACAAGTCACAAAAAGCTGAAAAAGTTGGCGAAATTGCCGCTAAAAAAGCTTTAGACGCTGGAGTTACCACTGTGGTTTTTGATCGCAATGGGTTTTTATATCATGGTAGAGTAAAAGCCTTGGCTGAGGCTGCACGTAAAGGAGGACTTAAATTATAAAGTTATGTCAAGCATCAGAAAAATAAAAACAACAGATTTAGAGTTAAAAGACCGTTTGGTATCTATAAATCGTGTGACAAAAGTAACAAAAGGGGGTCGTACTTTCAGCTTTTCAGCAATTGTTGTAGTAGGTGATGAAAATGGCATCGTTGGTCATGGCTTAGGCAAAGCTAACGAGGTTACAACTGCTATTAGCAAAGGTATTGAAGACGCAAAGAAAAATCTTATTAAAGTTCCAGTTATTAACGGAACAATTCCTCACGATCAATTAGCCCGTTATGGTGGTGCCGATATTTTTATTGCACCAGCATCAAGTGGTACCGGAGTAAAAGCTGGTGGTGCTATGCGTGCTGTACTTGAGAGTGTTGGAGTTAAAGATTGCCTTGCGAAATCAAAAGGCTCATCGAATCCTCATAACGTGGTAAAAGCTACTGTTGCAGCATTGCTTAAAATGCGCGATGCATACAGTGTAGCAAATGAGCGCGGAGTATCATTAGAAAAAGTGTTTAAAGGTTAAAAATTGAGACATGGCAAAATATCGAGTTACACAAACAAAAAGTAAGATTGGTAGTACCCAGCGTCAAAAATTAACGCTTGAAGCTTTAGGATTGCACAAAATAAGTCAAACTAAAGAACACGAAGGTACTCCTCAAATATTGGGAATGATAAATAAAGTTAAGCACCTTATTTCTTTCGAAGAAATTAAATAATATTCGGATATGGATTTAAGTAATTTGAAACCTGCAAAAGGTTCGGTTAAAACCAATAAGAGAATTGGACGTGGACAAGGTTCAGGACGTGGTGGTACTTCTACAAAAGGACACAAAGGTCAAAAGTCTCGTTCCGGATATTCTAGAAAAATTGGTTTTGAAGGTGGTCAAATGCCATTACAAAGGCGAGTGCCTAAGTTTGGATTTAGAAACGCCAATAGAATTGAATATAAAGCGATTAATGTAGGCGATTTACAAAAAGTTGCCGAAGCTAAGAATTTAACAGTTATAGATAAAGATGTTTTATTAGAAAATGGACTTTGTTCTAGAAACGACTTAATTAAAATTCTTGGAAACGGAAAACTTAGCCTTAAACTTGAAGTGAAAGCTAATGCCTTCTCAAAATCAGCTATTGAAGCGATTGAAAAAGTAGAAGGTAAAGTAGAAACTTTGTAAATTTAGATTAATGAAGAGATTTATTGAAACCTTAAAGAATATTTGGAAAATAGAGGATTTGAAAGCAAGAATCCTAACAACCCTAGGATTATTATTAATATATCGCCTGGGTACTCGTGTAGTACTTCCTGGAATTGATCCTTCGCAGTTAGCTGCATTAAAAGATCAAACTTCAACAGGTGTTCTTGGATTGTTAGATATGTTTTCAGGTGGAGCATTTTCCAATGCATCAATTTTTGCATTAGGGATTATGCCTTACATTTCTGCCTCAATTGTAATTCAATTATTAGGAATGGCAGTACCATATTTCCAAAGATTACAGCGTGAAGGTGAAAGTGGACGTCGTAAAATGAATCAAATAACCAGATACCTGACCTTAATAATTTTATTATTACAAGGACCTAGTTATTTAGCAAACTTACACGGACAATTACCAGCATCTGCTTTTGTTCTGTCAGGGTGGCTATTTACAGCCTCTTCAATAGTCATTTTAGCAGCTGGTACTATGTTTGTAATGTGGTTGGGTGAAAGAATTACCGATAAAGGCATTGGTAATGGTATTTCACTTATTATCATGATCGGAATTATTGCACGCCTACCATCATCATTATGGGTTGAACTTGTTTCAAGAATTAATGAACAAGGTGGTGGATTAGTAATGTTCCTGGTTGAGATGATTGCATTAGCCATAGTGGTTGCATTAACAATATTATTAATACAGGGTACTCGACGTATACCAGTGCAATATGCAAAACGTATTGTTGGAAACAAACAATATGGTGGTGTACGTCAATACATACCTCTTAAGGTGAATGCCTCAGGAGTAATGCCTATTATATTTGCACAAGCAATAATGTTTTTACCAGTTATTTTGGTTGGTTTTGCTAGCAGCGACAGTGCTACTGGATTTGCTGCAGCCTTTGCCGATGTACAGGGTTTCTGGTATAACTTTGTTACTGCAGTGTTAATTATTCTTTTCACGTATTTTTATACGGCGATTATCATTAATCCAACGCAAATGGCTGAGGATATGAAAAAGAATGGTGGGTTTATACCTGGAGTTAAACCTGGAAGAAAAACAGTTGAATTCCTTGATACAGTGATGTCAAGGATAACTCTACCAGGTTCTATATTTTTAGCATTAGTTGCTATTATGCCAGCCTTTGCAATGATTGCTGGCGTTGATACTAACTTTGCTTATTTTTATGGTGGTACATCACTTTTAATTATGGTGGGTGTTGTTTTAGATACACTTCAGCAAATTGAAAGTCACCTATTGATGAGACATTACGATGGATTAATGAAGAGTGGACGAATTAAAGGTGGTCGCTCAGTAATTTAATCCGTATTGTTTAAGTTCTTTGATGTTATTTTATAAGACAGCCGAAGAGATTCAGTTAATTAAGAAAAGCTGTCAACTGGTTTCGCAAACACATGCAATGCTTAAAGCTTATATTAAGCCCGGTGTTGCAACAATGAAACTTGATAAATTAGCTTGTGATTTTATAAACGATCATAAAGCAATACCTGCTTTTCTTAATTATAATGGATTCCCTAATACATTATGCATATCAGTAAACGATACAATAGTACACGGTATACCTTCGAAGTATGAGTTGCTAGAAGGCGATATTGTTTCAATTGACTGTGGCGTTTTGAAAAATGGATTTTACGGAGATTCTTGCTATACTTACGGTGTGGGTGAGATTAGCAGTGATGTAAATAATTTTTTAGAAGTCGTTAAAAAATCGTTATATAAAGGAATAGAATGTGCAATAGAAGGGAAACGCTTAGGAGATATTGGTCATGCAATTCAGAAATTTAATGAAGAGCATGGATATTCAATAGTTAGAGAACTAGTTGGCCATGGGATTGGAAAAGATATTCATGAAAAACCAGACCTACCAAACTATGGAAAAGCCAGAACCGGAATAAAATTAAAACGGGGAATGGTGTTAACAATTGAACCGATGGTGAATTTTGGGAGTCGCCAATGTAAGTTGGAAGACGATGGTTGGACTTTGAAAACTAAAGATTGTAGCATATCAGCTCATTTTGAACACACAATTGCTGTGGGAGTAAAAAAAGCGGAACTACTTTCAAACTTTGAACTAATTGAAAATTAGAAATTATTAAGTTATGGCAAAACAGCCTTCAATAGAACAAGATGGAACCATTATCGAAGCATTAAGTAATGCAATGTTTCGGGTAGAACTTGAAAATGGTCACGTTATTACAGCACATATTTCTGGTAAAATGCGTATGCATTATATTAAAATATTACCTGGTGATAAAGTGAAAATAGAAATGTCCCCTTATGATTTAACAAAGGGGCGAATAACGTTTAGGTACAAATAAAATATCTTGAGATGAAAGTAAGAGCATCAGTAAAGAAGCGTAGTGCAGATTGTCAAATCGTACGAAGAAAAGGGCGTTTGTATGTGATTAATAAAAAAAATCCGAAATTTAAGCAACGCCAAGGATAATTTATTTAACTTTGCAAACCAAAATTTTAAATTGTAATTTATGGCACGACTTGTAGGAGTTGATTTACCAAAGAATAAAAGAGGCATTATAGGGCTTACTTATATTTTTGGTATTGGTCGTAGCGCTGCTCAGGGAATTCTTGACGAAGCAAAAATTAGCTATGACACCAAAGTAAATGATTGGACTGACGCAGAGATAGCATCCCTTCGTAAAATTTTAAGTGAAAACTTTAAAGTTGAAGGTGAACTACGTTCTGAGATTCAGTTGAACATTAAGCGATTAATGGATGTGGGTTGTTATAGAGGAATCCGCCACCGTGTTGGTTTACCAGTACGTGGTCAAGGGACTCAGAACAATGCACGAACCAGAAAAGGTAAGAAGAAAACCGTTGCAAATAAAAAGAAAGCTGTTAAATAAGGATTAAATTATGGCACAGAAGTCGAAAACTACTAGAAAAAAGGTTGTGAAGGTTGAAGCAACCGGACAAGTGCACATCCATTCGTCATTTAATAATATTATTATTACTATAGCGAATAACGATGGGCAAGTTGTATCCTGGTCTTCAGCTGGTAAGAACGGTTTTAGAGGATCAAAGAAAAATACTCCTTATGCTGCGCAAGTTTCTGCGGAAGATTGTGCAAAAGTTGCCTATGACATGGGTATGCGTAAAGCAAAAGTATTTGTTAAAGGCCCTGGCACAGGAAGAGAATCTGCTATTAGAACGATTCATAATCAGGGAATTGAAGTAGTAGAGATTGTAGATGTTACACCTCTACCACATAATGGATGTAGACCTCCAAAGAGACGTCGCGTATAATAATTTTTTGAATTGATTAAATTTTTAGCAGATGGCTAGATATATTGGACCAAAAACAAAGATTGCCAGAAAATTTGGTGATCCAATTTACGGACCTGACAAGTATTTCGAAAGAAAAAACTTTCCTCCTGGAATGCACGGAATGGATAAAAAAAGAAGAAAAACTTCTGAATATGGTATCCAGTTGCAAGAAAAACAAAAAGCAAAATACACTTATGGTGTACTTGAAAAACAATTTGCTAATTTGTTTGGAAAAGCTCAGAGAAGTAAAGGTGTAACAGGTGAAGTTTTATTACAATTATTGGAATCAAGATTAGATAATGTTGTATTCCGTTTAGGTATTGCTCCAACACGTGCTGCTGCACGTCAATTGGTTGGGCATAAACATATTACTGTTGATGGTAGTATTGTTAATATACCTTCATATAGTGTAAAACCAGGTCAAGTTATAAGTGTAAGAGAGAAATCAAAATCTCTTGAAGTGGTTTCAACTGCACTAGATAGTGCAAACCACAGCAAATACCCATGGATAGAGTGGGATAACGATAATAGATCAGGAAAATATCTTAATATTCCGGAAAGAAGCGAAATTCCAGAAAATATTAAGGAACAGTTAATCGTTGAATTATATTCTAAGTAATATTAAAATACTATGGCAATATTAGCTTTTCAGAAACCCGATAAAGTTATAATGCTGGAAGCGGATGATCACGCAGGAAAATTCGAATTCAGACCATTAGAACCAGGTTACGGAAACACAGTAGGTAACGCTTTAAGGAGAATTTTACTTTCTTCACTTGAAGGCTACGCTATTACAACTGTTAAAATTGAAGGCGTTGAGCATGAATTCTCAGCCGTTGCAGGTGTAATGGAAGACGTTTCTGAAATCGTGTTAAACTTAAAACAAGTTCGTTTTAAGCAACAAATTGAAGATATCGATCACGAAAAAGTTTCGATCACAATTACTGATCAGGAAGTTTTCACAGCTGGCGATATTTCAAGATTTATAACTGGTTTTGAGGTGTTAAATCCTGATTTAGTTATTTGTAAGTTAGAACCTACAGTGAAACTTCAATTAGAGATAACTATTAATAAAGGACGTGGATATATTCCATCGGAAGAGAACATGCCTGTTGATGCAGAATTCGGCGTTATTGCATTAGACTCAATTCACACACCTATACGTAATGTTAAGTATAGCGTTGAGAATTTTAGGGTTGAACAAAAGACCGACTATGAAAAGCTTGTTTTTGAGATAAATACTGATGGTTCAATCCATCCGAAAGATGCTTTGAAAGAAGCCGCTAAGATACTTATTTATCACTTTATGCTATTCTCAGATGAAAAGATAACTCTTGACTCAGATGAGAAATATCAAGCTGAAGAATTTGATGAAGAAGTGTTGCATATGCGTCAGCTTCTGAAAACAAAACTTGTTGACATGGACTTGTCGGTTCGTGCATTGAACTGCTTAAAAGCAGCAGATGTAGAAACATTAGGTGATTTATGTACTTACAACAAAAACGACCTGCTTAAATTCAGGAACTTTGGTAAGAAATCACTGACTGAACTTGATGACCTGTTAGATTCTATGAATCTTACTTTTGGAATGGACATCAGTAAGTATAAACTTGAGAAAGAATAATCGAGATGAGACACAATAAGAGTTTTAACCATTTAGGTAGAAAAGCGGCTCACCGTAATGCAATGCTATCAAATATGGCTACTTCTTTAATTCTTCACAAAAGAATTAATACAACAGTTGCTAAAGCTAAAGCATTAAAAAGTTATGTAGAGCCTTTAATTACTAAATCAAAAGTTGATTCAACTCACTCAAGAAGGGTGGTATTCAGCTACCTGCAAAATAAGGAAAGTGTATCGGAATTGTTCCGTGACGTAGCAATGAAAGTTGCAAATCGTCCTGGAGGTTACACGCGTATCCTTAAAACAGGTAACCGTCAAGGTGATAATGCTGAAATGTGTATGATTGAACTTGTTGATTACAATGAAGTATACACTCAAGCAAAAGAAGCTAAAAAATCAACTAGCAAACGTCGTAGAAGTGGTGGTAAGAAAAAAACTACTGATACCGATTCACCTGTTGCAGAGGCTACTGAAGCTGTAGAAGTAGAAGCAAAAGTAGAAGATACTGCTGCTCCTGTTGAAGAGGTTATAGTAGAAGAAGTAGCTGCTGAGGAAACAAAAGTTGAAGCAAAAGCTGAAGAGGCAAATGAAGAGCCTAAAGCTGAGGAAACTTCTGACGAAGAGAAAAAGGAAGAATAATACATTCTTGTTAAAATATTAAGGGTTATTTCTTTAGAAATGACCCTTTTTTTTGTTTTTATATAAGAATTATTTGTACTCAATAAAAATTAGGTAAAAACTTTAAATATTAGAGTGTTAAATTGGTTTTTTACCTATTTTTGAGGAATGAAAATTAATAGCAATATGTTATTAAAAAGATGGATATAAAAAATAAACAATAAAATTAAAATCAAATATTATTATGGGAATTATTTCAAATGTACATGCTCGTGAAATTATTGACTCACGAGGAAATCCAACAGTAGAAGTAGAAGTATTGTTAGATTGTGGAATTATGGGTCGTGCAGCCGTGCCTTCAGGGGCATCTACAGGTGAGAATGAAGCTTTAGAAATGCGTGATGGCGATAAAGGAAGATACTTAGGAAAAGGTGTGTTAAAAGCTGTAGAGAATGTAAATAATCTTATAGGGCCTGAATTAGAAGGTTTAGCAGTTACAAATCAAGTAGGTATTGATACTTTAATGCTTGAACTTGATGGTACTAAAACTAAAAGTAAATTAGGAGCAAATGCTATTTTAGGTGTTTCTTTAGCCGTTGCTAAAGCAGCTGCAGAATATACTGGTTTACCATTGTATCGATATATTGGGGGTGCTAATGCAGTTACACTACCTGTTCCTATGATGAACATTATAAATGGTGGATCGCACTCTGATGCTCCAATCGCATTTCAAGAATTTATGATTCGTCCTATTGGTGCTTCTTGTTTTAAAGAAGGTTTACGTATGGGAGCTGAAATTTTCCATAGCCTTAAAAAAGTATTACATGACCGTAACTTAAGCACTGCTGTTGGTGATGAGGGTGGATTTGCACCAGCATTAGATGGTACTGAAGATGCTTTAGAATCAATTATTAAAGCAATTGAATTGGCTGGTTACAAACCAAGTGAAGAAGTTACTATTGCTCTAGACTGTGCTGCATCTGAATTCTTTGCTGATGGAGTATATGATTATAGCAAATTTGAAGGAGCAAATGGAGCAAAACGTTCAAGTGCTGAACAAGCTGCTTACCTTGAAGAGTTAATCTCAAAATACCCTATCGATTCTATCGAAGATGGAATGGACGAAGGCGATTGGGATGGCTGGGTAGAATTGAATGCTAAAATTGGAGACAAATGTCAAATAGTTGGTGACGATTTATTTGTTACTAATGTTGAGTATTTGAAAAAAGGTATCGATTTAAAAGCTGCTAATTCAATTCTAATTAAAGTAAACCAAATTGGTACTTTAACTGAAACATTGAATGCTATTGAAATGGCTCACCGTGCAGGTTATACTTCAGTAACAAGTCACCGTTCTGGGGAAACTGAAGATTCAACCATTGCCGACATTGCGGTGGCAACTAATTCAGGTCAAATTAAAACTGGTTCAATGAGCCGTTCAGATCGTATGGCAAAATATAACCAATTGCTTCGTATTGAGGAAGAATTGGGTGATATGGCTGTATATGGTTTTAAAAAGTAATATTGTTTGTAATTAAAAGCAAATATTTACACATAGAATAAAAAATCCCGGTTGGTTCATCCAATCGGGATTTTATCGTTTAGTTATTATAAATTACTTTTCAAACATGCTCATAGCGATGAGATATATTGCACTCAATTTTATTTGTTGGAGTGCTGAGCATAATTGAAACAGTGTATTATTTCATACAAATCGTTCTAATTTAATGAAATAACTAAGTATTTTGATACACTCCAGAATTCATCAGCGTCAATAATTTCAATTTTTTCAACTGGTTTTTCACCAATTATTTTGTATGAAGTAGTAGGATGCGTACTCATGATTTTTATTTTTTGCGAGTTTATTTGGAACTCCATTTTTTCACGAATATCAATTTGAGTAAAAAGTGACTTGTCAAAATCAACATTCAGTTTTTTAGTACCTATAAAGCTCCCTTTTTTATCAATTATTTTATTGGTTTTAAGCTCTTTCATCGATCCAAAAATATAATATGCTGTATTTAAGCTTTCTTCCTGAGTCTGAATTATAGCTGTTTTAACTTCATTATCGAATTTTAAAGTATCAATCTTATATGTTAATTCGTCCACTTTAAAGTTCATGTTTTTTAGTTCTTCGCGAAGGTTCAAAATTTCTATATCTTTTTCTTGTAACTTAATTTGAAGATTTGCAATTGTTTTTTGTAGCTCAGCACTCTTAATATTGGCTCGTTTTAATTGTCGCTCTAGGTTTGCTACTCTTTCTTTATTCTGTAGCATTAAATCATAAATAAAGTTTATATCCTCATTTATTTGGTCTTCACGCTTTTGGGTAGTATCTGAGTCGCCTGCATTTAAGGAAATAATATTTTCTTTAGCTTTAATTTCCTGTAGGTTACTTTCAATCTCATTAAAAGTTCCCATAAACGCATAAATGGCCGAGTCTTTCTGAATAACTATACGTTGTAAACTATCGTTTCGGGTTTGAGCTTGTTCAACAGCTTTTTTGTTGGTGCACATGCTAAATAGTAGCACTGTTAGTAGAAGGAAAACAATTTTTTTCATTTGTTTAAAATTTATGACTAAGCTGGGACTTTTTACAAATCTCAAATAATATATTCGATGTTTCTGTAATTGTCTCAGGCATTGTCTGTTTCATTTTAATAGTTTTTAATTATTGAATAATGATTTTAATTGGAATAACATTATTACTTGTAAATTTAATAAAATTCACCAATTAAGTATCAAGGATAGATTTAGTTTTCGATTTTTATTTAATATAGAAAAATAAAATTCTTGTTTTATTGCCGTGGGAGCAATTCATTTACTTGGTGAACATGGGGTTTTAGAATTATTGAAAAAAGAAGGGTATACGGTTAAAAGTATAAAATAAAGGTATTTCAAGAAAAATATATAAGGGTGTGGTTTTATAAACTTCACCTTTTCTGTTTCATTATTATAATTTAGAGTATTTAAAAATAATATTATGGTATTAATGGACTTCGAATTATCAATATTTTATTTATATTTACAATATACATAATAGGCCAAAAACTTTTACTAACCATTACAATTATGTTTTCAGGAAAAAATGCAAAGACTATCGTATTTGTTGCAATACTAGGTTTCTTGTCTCTTAATATTTTCGGACAAGATATATCATTAGCGAATTCGTTAAAGTTCAAAGTTAAGTATTCAGATAATACTGAGAAAACCCTTGATCAATTTCAAAGTACTTCTAATAAATTTAGTAAATCAGGTATTGTACTTACAGGTATTAGCAGTGTTGATGAGCTAAATAAAGGATACCAAATTATTAGTATGACACGAGTTTTTCCAGATGGTGGAAAATTCGAAGCACGTCATCGCAAGCATGGTCTTCATCTTTGGTATGAACTGGAAATAAGGGAATCTTCGAAAGTTAATATTAAGGAATGTATAAAGGCATACAATAAGGATAAGAATATTAATATATGTGAACCTTATTATAAAAAGGAACTTATAAATCAAGGTATTGCTTCGGTAATTACCGATACGCTTAATGATCCAAGATTAGCTGAACAATGGCATTATAATAACGATGGACAAACAGGGGGAGCTGTTGGGTCTGATATTAGTTTGTTTGAAGCCTGGCAAATAGAATCAGGATCAGATGAAGTTATTGTTGCAGTAATTGATGGTGGTGTAGATTATAATCATTCTGATTTATCTGGTGCTATGTGGACAAATAGTGCTGAATTAAATGGTACAGCTGGAGTTGACGATGATGGCAATGGTTATATAGATGATATTCATGGCTATGGGTTTGGTGATAATATTGGAGAGTATAATCCTGGAGATCACGGAACTCATGTTGGAGGTACCATTGGTGCTGTTAATAATAATGGTATAGGTGTTGCAGGAATTGCTGGTGGTAATGGTGCTTCAGCAGGTGTACAATTAATGTCATGTGCAGTATTTGGTTCAAATGATAATGATGGATTTGATGTTGCATTTGTTTATGCAGCTGATAATGGAGCTGTAATTTCACAAAATAGCTGGGGATATGTATCAGTAGGCTATTATGAACAATCAGTTTTAGATGCCATTGATTATTTTATAACTAATGCAGGTTATAGAGCAGATGGCAGCCCATTTGGGCCTATGCAAGGAGGGTTAGTAATTTTTGCAGCAGGTAATGATAGTGATGATGGACAGTATTATCCAGGATATTACGATCCAATTTTGACAGTTTCGGCAACAAATCATAATGACCAAAAATCATGGTATTCGAATTATGGCGACTGGGTTGATATTGCTGCGCCAGGTGGAGAAACATCGATTTCTTATCAAGGCGTGTTAAGTACCTTACCGAATAATAATTATGGATTTTATCAGGGTACTTCAATGGCTTGCCCACATGTTTCAGGTGTAGCAGCATTAGTTGTATCAAAACATGGAGGAAATGGACTGACAAGTGAAATGGTAAAGCATCGTTTATTAAATAGTGTTGATAATATTGATTCAAATAACCCAAGTTATGTTGGTAAATTGGGTGCAGGCCGTTTAAATGCTTATCATGCATTACTTGATGACGATGGTGTTGCTCCGAATCCAATTAGTGATGTTGCAATAATTGATACTTCAATGACATCAATAACTTTACAATGGACAGCAACAGGCTTTAGTGCTGATGCAGGTGCTGCAACTTCATATGATATTCGTTTTGCAGATTTCGAAATTACTCCTGCCAATTTTAATACAGCACCGAGAGTTCAAAATGCTCCAACACCTAGCATCGCTGGAACGGCTCAAATGCATGAAATTGAGGGTCTTTCAGCACAAACAACTTATTGGTTTGCAATAAAAGCCAGCGATTATTTTGGAAATACATCCACTGTTTCAAATATTATTAATGTTACTACAAAAGATGCTCCAATAATAAGCGTTAATCCAGAATTCATAGTGCATAGTATGGATTCAGGAATGCAAAATGTAATAACCGCAGAGATATTAAATATTGGAGCTGTTGATTTAGAGTTCTCGATACCTTTATTTAGTCAGGTTTCGAATAAATTGGTAAATAAAACGAACCACATTGATTTTGATTTTATTCCTGAAAAAGGTGAAGTTGATATCCGAGAAGGTCATCCTGTAATTACAGGTGAAGGTAATGATGGTGAAACCGGATTCGGATATTCATGGAAAGATAATAAAGATGGAGATGGACCAGCTTTTAATTGGATAGATATAAGTTCATATGGAACTGCCTTAACTTCGTATGGTGATGATAATTATCAACTTGTTCCTTTAAGCATTGACTTCCCCTTTTACGAAGAAATAAAAAATCAGGTTTATATATCTACCAATGGTTTATTAAGTTTTAATTCATCTGGTGCATCGTCTCTTTCAAATAGGCAATTGCCCTACTATAGTACGCCAAACGATATTATTGCTGTTTTATGGGATGATTTGTATGCTTCTTCGGGTGTTATTCAGTATTATGGGGATAGCGATAAGTTTATAGTGCAATATAATAATATACATACTTTGGGAGGTTCCTATTATTATACAATGCAGGCTATTCTATATGCAAACGGAAATATTGTATTACAATATTTAAATGTCGATCCTAGTACGTCAAGTTCCATAGGTATCGAAAATAGTTTAGGAAATGATGGTTTACAAATAGCTTTTAATACCAGTTATATACAAGATAGTTTAGCTATAGTAATATCTCAAAATCCTGATTTTATAAAAAGCGTGACCCCATTTAGTGGAATTATTACTGCAGGCTCATCACAAAGTATTGATATTACTTTAAATAGCGACGATCTAAGTCCAGATAATTATGAAGGTGAGATTGAGATTAATAGCAATGATCCTTTAAATCCAATAATTACTTTACCTGTTCAATTGCATGTAAACGGAGATCCTTTTATTTATGTTCAAGCTGATAGTTTGAATTATGATACTGTTTTTGTAAATGCTACAGATTCGTTACCGGTAATTGTTCAAAATACAGGTACTGATTCATTGATTGTTTCAAATATGTATATTGAAAACTCATTGTTTGAATTAGAAGCAGGCTTTAGTGAATTTAAATTATATAATGGGGACGAAAAACAGTTTTACGTGTATTTTACCCCTTCAAGTGAAATTAATTATACTGATACTCTAATACTTGTAAATAACACAACTACTTCCAATATTAAAATTGCTTTGATGGGTGTAGGAGTAAATCCACCAATATTTACAGTAAGACCAAAGGATTTTACCTTTGATGCGCTTGTTGGCGATACTATACTAGATAGTTTTAGTGTGGGAAATATAAATGGCGGATATACTTTATATTATGAAGTTTCTGATGTAATTTATGGCAATAGTCTAGAAGCAAATCAACAGGTTTATTCTTTACCAGGACAAACTATAGTATTATCGGATAATGATAATTATAAGGCTGATAGTGTAATCAAAACCATAAGTGAGATAGTTGCAACAAGCTTAGAAGACTTGACTGGTAAGAATATTGGAATGTATGGTGTGTATAGCTCATTAATCATGAGTGATCTTGTTAGTAGAGGGGCAAATGTTTATAATTTATATTCACCATTAAGCAGTACAATACTTGATACTATAGATGTTTTTGTAGTTGATGATGATGTTGCTAGTATATCAGCAAATGAATTGCATATAATAAGAGATTTTATTATAAATGGGGGTAGTTTATTTTCAGAAGGAGACGATACAGGATCAATGAGTAATATTGATTCCTTAATAATTGGCAGTGGAATTGAATTGTTTAATTATGAAAGCTTTTCTAATTTACTAATACTTGATTTTATTTCACATCCTATCAATCAGGGGGTTGATTCTATATATTCATCGTCCACAGGTTTATATTTTACTGCAAATAGCCCAGCAACTAATATTGTGTTTACCGATAATAGCGAGGGGCATGTTGCGGTTTCAAAAATTGGAAAAGGAAGAATACTTGTTGCAGGTAATGAAATATCAAGAAATAGTTTTACATCTTATAGTGATGATAATAGAACCTTTGTAAACAATGCTTTTGATTGGCTATGTAACAATTCTAATGGTTGGTTAAGTATTTCGCAGGATGTTGACACATTAATTATTGGCGACTCTTATAATATACCATTCCAAATTAATACTGGCGATTTGTTGGGAGGTGAGCATATCGCTAATGTCATTTTAGAAAGTAACGATCCAATAAATCCTAAAGATACAGTAACAGTAACTCTGAATTTAATGGGTGTTGCTGAAATTGCTGCCAATTTAGATAGTTTAAATTACGATAGTGTATTTGTTAATACTACAGATTCTTTGCCAATAACAATTAATAATGACGGAACTGACTCTTTAATTGTTTCAAACCTTTATATTCAAGATGGTTTATTTGATTTGGAAGCAGGGTTCAGTGATTTTAAAATTTATGTAGGTGAGCAAATACAGTTTTATGTATATTTTAATCCAACTACAGATTTAACTTATATTGACACCTTAGTACTTGTAAATAATAGTTTGCAAGGCGACCTTAGAATTCCTTTATATGGCATAGGGCTATATCCACCAGTATTTGCATCTTCTCCTGAATCAATAGGATTAGTATTAAATGTAGGTGATTCTTTAAGTACACCAATAACTATAAATAATACTGCAGGTGCTAGCGATTTAATTTATAATATATCAATTAACGATACAAAAAGTTTAAATAAAATTAACCCTAAAATTGGTTTTTATGCTGATGAAAGCAGAGTAGCTTTAACTACCCTTAGCTTACCAGATTTTACTGGTAGTATTAGTCAAAACAACCTTGGCGATTATATAAATGAATACAGCAATTTTCCTATAAGTAATACTGG
>Ga0316187_10002657_pt1 | contig 15563 bp, 13 predicted proteins | sample CroRivburrow1_MG_FD_204927 | JGI IMG/M metagenome (GOLD analysis project Ga0316187, IMG submission 204927) | Coastal sediment microbial communities from Maine, United States - Cross River worm burrow 1 | ecosystem: Environmental > Aquatic > Marine > Coastal > Sediment | place: USA: Maine... | reverse complement strand
TGGGTCTTTTCTGCCAGTATAAATTCTGATAAATATAATGAGTCTTTAATGTTATTGACCAAAGATCCTTTGGGACTCGACAAGAGAAATACTTTTATCATTGAATTGTTCCCTGAAGGTGGAATAGGACCTGATGGAAAGCCTATTGGAGAAGATGAAATTAAATTAATCAGAAATCATTTTTTACTGAAACCTACTGAATTTAAAATTATTCTAATGGATCTTGAGCATAAGGAAATTTATCGTTCAGATAAACCTATTTCCTGTAAAGAAATTTTCGATCGTTTTGATTCAGAAGATAAATAATCAGGGATTTTTATAATGTCGATAAAAAATTCTTTCTATTTCTTCAACTGAAATTATATGCCGGGGAATGTCAATAGCTTTATCAATAATTTCAAGTAAAGCTTCCTTCTTTAATTTCATTTTCAATCCCAGTTTCAAACAAAATTCTTTTTCTTCAGGAGCAATAATGCGATCAATCCCCATCAGAATAATCAGCCGATGGTATTGCATCATTACCTGGTACATATCTTGAGAAGGTATGAATTCTACTTTTTCTGTTTTATCTTTAATTATTTTCAAGTCATCCCTGCTAATCCCAAGGCGATCAGCTACGGAGCTAATGAAATTGATTTCAGTTAAATTTTCACTTCCATCAATCCTCGAAAGGTTTATCAGGTCGTTCAAGTGGCTTATTTTTTCTTCAAAATATTGATCCATATAAATATCTGGTTAAGAAGATTCTGAGTTAAATTAATCAATGTATTTTTGCCTTTTCAACATATCCATAATTCTATCAGACGTCAATTAATTGATTATCGGGATGTATGGAATATATTGTTATAGAACGATTTAAAGATATGATTATTTGGCTAATATTAGAAAATAAATAGCGAGTTGATTATGGATGATTTTGAAATAATAATAATTGGAGGAGGCCCCAATGGCCTGGCATGTGCTATAGAGGGAATTCAGAAAGGATTAAAGGTATTGGTTATTGAAAAAGGTACTATTACGGAATCTATCAGCAGGTATCCTTTTCAAATGAAATTCTTCTCTACGGCCGATAATATAGCTATTGGTAATATTCCTTTTACAATTAATAGTCCTAAGGCAACCAGAGAGGAAGCTTTGAATTACTATCGAAATGTAGTGGAATTTTATAAGATTCCATTACGCTTATATTGTAAGGTTGAAAATATATTGCGAAAAGATGGATTCTTTCATTTAGAAACGAATACGGGGAATACTTATAGGTCAAAAAATGTGGTGATTGCTACCGGGTATTTTGATTTTCCAAGAAAGCTACATGTACCAGGTGAAACATTACCTCATGTAAAACATTATTATGATGAACCGTATCCCTATGCTCATAGAAAGATTGCAATTATCGGTGCTGGAAATTCGGCCGTTGAGGCAGCATTGGATCTTTATAGGCATGGTGTTGATGTATCATTGATTGTAAGGGGAGAAAGCATGAAAAAAACTGCAAAATACTGGCTCATTCCAGATTTAATGAATCGTATCAAAGAAGGAAAGGTCAAGGCTTTCTACAATCATCAAATATTGGAAATAAAATCAGATCATATTGTAGCAAAGGACTTGGTAAAAAATCAGAAAGCGACTATATCTGCAAATAATGTATTTGTTTTGACAGGGTATTTACCAGATGTAACATTCATGAAACAGGCAGGAATTGAAATTAAAAAAGATAGTTTAGAGCCTTCTTTTAATGAAGAAACATATCAAACCAATATTGAAGGCCTATATGTTGCCGGAACGGTTACCGCCGGAATACGTACAGAAAAAGTATTTATTGAAAATGGGCGTCTGCATGGGAAATTCATAATTGACGACATAATTCAAAAAAAAACTAAAGCTCATTAAGATCAATTTTAGTACTTCCTTCAACAGGTATTTTTACCCGAATTCCGTAGGCTTTTATTTTAACATGGCCCAGATACGTTAATGTTTGCTTTTTACCTGTAAGGATACTTATGGCGGAACTAATGATATTTGAATTTAAATCACTCAAAGAAAGTGTTATTTCAAGAGGAACTGTAAAATCAGAATTTTTAGGAATTTTTAAATTGTAATCTTTCTGATAATTTGTGATTTTTTTATCATTTAATAAGAGGTCAATATCAGCATGTTTTAAGGTGATTTGAACATTATTGGGATTATAAAAATGAGTAGTTGCAGCAATTGTTACATTTGTTGCGTTTCTATTAATTAATTCAACATCTTCAATAGATTTAAAAACCGGAGCGTCTAGTTTTTTACATGATCCTAAGCCTAAGATTATTAGAAATAGTATGACCAAAGGAAATTGAGCAATATTTTTTTTCATCAACAATACATTGGTTTTGAAAAATTCAATATACTTCCACATTAGAATTATCTGTAATATTAATCCATTTTGGATTATTGAATGCAAGAAATAAATTATTATAACGATTATAGATCATATGATCATATGAAACAGGGATTACAATAATTCCATTAGAAGTGAATATCCCATACCTATTTTTTCTTTTTGCCATCACATATCCATTACCCAGATTGTTAATCAGATCAAATTTGGGATAAAATTCAATTTCGCCCTGATTGTTGATCATCCCGGACAATCCATTTAAAACACAAATAAAACCCTCATTCTGAATACGGTAAATAGAATCATATTCAAAGCTAATTCTTGTATTTCCTTCATTATCTAAAATACCATACTTGCCATCTTTCTTTGCTATGGCCATGTTATTAAAGAATGGCTCTATACTATCGTAATAGGGTTGTACCACAATTTTTTCTTCTGTATTAATACAACCCCATTTTTCAAAAATTCTTATGTTAGCTAAACCTTCGTTAAAAAGGTTAATTCCCTCATATCGATTGGCAATACGTAGTTTCCCATTTATATCAATAAATCCATAATGGCCATTAATTTTCACACCAATAAATCCATCATTATATCCAATAATTTGTTGGAAACGATTGTCCTTTTCAAATAAAATATTCCCTTTCAAATCTACAGATCCCCAACCCTCATCATTAAAAAACAAGAATATAGAATCTGGAACAATAGGTGTGATAAAACTATATTGAACTGGAAGAAGCCTCTTATAATCGGCGTTTAATAATCCCGAATTACCTTCATAATCTTCTTCAATAAAAGCATTCGATACTGGTTTTAAATAATTTTCAGAAATATACACATCATTACCCCATCTATTTATTATCTTACTTTGAAAAAATGAACTGATAAGGAACTTACCGTCAGGCAGAAAATGCAGATCTCCTTTTTGCGGGTATACCTTCCAAGCGCCTGTATAGTCAATTATTCCCTTTTCACCGTGAAAATCAACAAGAAATAAATTGTTGATTTCCAGATAGATCGAATCATATTTGGGAAATATAAGTTCTTTGCCATAATAGTCAACTACGCCCCAGAATCCATTTCTTTTAACTGAAAAATAAGAATTATTAAGAGGTTTAATGATATCAAATTCTCCCTGGTTTATTTGATAACCTGAAAGATCAGTGATTTTCCATCCTTTTTGTATTCCATATTTTTCAAACAACAAAAATCGATCATTAAAAATCCTAACAGAGTCATAATTCATAGATAAAAGGGTATCACCTGAATAATTGATCACACCGTATTTAGATCCGGTTCTTATGGAAGCTAGTGAATCATTAAGTACAGTAATATCAGAATTGCGGATTCTGAATATTTCATCCCCATTGCCATCAATAATGAAAGAAAAATCTGCCGTATGAGCCTTATACAGATTACTATCTAATGGAATAATAGTTACATATTCACGGATTCCGACCAAGTCATTCTTGTCGTTTAATATTTTCCATTTTGTTAAGGAAAGAGCATTTATTTGATTATTACTGGATCTGAATTTTTGAAACCTTGGGCTTTTGATCAGGTTTCCTTTATGATCAATAATACCCAATTTGCCTTTTACAGAAACCAGAAAATATTTTTCAGTTAAATAATCAATATCATCTACTTTTTGATCTAGGATTATTGTTCCAGTATCATCAATCAAAGTAAATTGATGATTTTGATCTTTTACTGCAATTAAAGAAGCTGAAAGATATTTAACAGAAAGATATTCAAATGAAATTATCTTCCTGTCTTTGATATCGATCAAACCGTAGTAGATTTGCTGACCCTTTTTTTTACTGCCAACCAGGTAATCCCCAAATTTTTTTAATGAAGTGTACTTAAAATCAATTTGTGTTTTTCCGGAGATATTAATAATACCAAAAAGATTATTTAATTTATAGGTATCAAATTTGGCAGCTACACAATGGTTTTTGTCAAAGGGAAAAATATCATTAAATTCAGGTATGGTTAGTTTGGTATTATTGACTTTGATCAGTCCCCACTGATCGTTTTCCTTATAGCCGATTACATCTGTTATTACTTCAGCTTCGCCTTCACTCCATCCAAGATCATCATATTCAGCAGGGATTATTACCTTACCTCGGTTATTAATAAGCCCTTTCCTTTGACCTTTTTCAATAATGGAATACTCATTGGCCCAGGATGTTGATATGAAAAAAAGTGATATACAGATTAAAAAAACCCAAACCCTATTTCTTACCCCTATTTTCATTGAATAAATTAAATGATTTCAAAAATAGCACAAAATATAGAGAGGTTCTGATTTATAGGATTTATTAAGCGATAAATTTTCATTTTTCCATCATTCTGCCCACTTCAAATCTTCGAAAAGAAAAATATATAATAAGAATAGTGCAATTTATTAAACAATTTTTTATTATATTCGTTTATTCACTTCAGTAACACTTATTCTTTTAGTCATGGATAAATACAGAGTTGAATTCGTTTGCAACACCAAGCCAGATGAAAGGAAATTTCTAGGGGGATACAAGAAAGGAATCAGATACATCGGACGATCATTTAATGGATTGTTTGAAGTGACTCCTAAATGGGGAAGTAGTTTACCGACAAGAGTAATTCCCCGTAAATTATTTGACCAATATTTTGAATTGGTATCCCAATAAAGGTTATTCACTTATATAAATTCTTTTCACACGGTCGCTGATATTGGTTAGTATTTCATAGGGTATTGTATTAATTGCTTTTGACAAAGTGATTAGTGATAGGGTATTGCCAAAAACTATCACCTCACTTCCTTCATTTGCATCTATACCTGTAATGTCTATCATGGTCATATCCATGCATACATTACCTATGACTGGTGCCAATCTCCCATTCACCAACATACTGGCATTGCCATTGCTGAATAGTCGTGAAAATCCATCTGCATATCCTATAGCCACAGTTGCTATGTTACTATCTCTTGAAAGCACCCCTTTCCTTCCATAGCCGACAGATTCCCCTTTTTTTAAGTTCAGGATTTGTGAAATCTCTGTTTTAAGTATACCAATTGGCCGTAGTTGTTGGTTTATTATCCCAGAAGCATCAAAACCATATAAACCTATTCCTAAACGTACCATATCAAAATGATATTCAGGATTTCGAATTATAGCCGCAGAATTAGCTACGTGTCTTATAAATTTTGCAGTTATGGCTTTTTCTATCTGATTCGCTTGCTCTTTATATAGGTGAACCTGATCTGTCGTATAAAAGTCCAGATCTTCATCATCAGCTCCAGCAAGGTGACTGAAAACACTGGCAACTTCAATATATTGGTTAGCTTTTATAACGGCGATCATTTCTGCAATGTCTTCTCCTATAAATCCCAGACGGTGCATACCGGTATCCAGTTTAATATGAACTTTTACTTTTACTTTATGGGTGTGGGTGTAATTGCTTAGCTCATTCAGTAAACGAAAATTGTATATTTCAGGCTCTAATCTGAATCGCACGATTTTTTCAAATGAATCGATTGATGGATTCATGATCATTATTGGGAGGCTTATTCCATTTTTTCTCAGTGTAACGCCTTCATCTATGTAGGCAACTCCTAGATAATCGACACGATGGAATTCAAGTAAATTTGCGACCTCAATACTACCGCTTCCATAGGCCAGGGCCTTTACCATAACCATAATTTTCGTTCCGGGATTTAAAAAAGACCTGTAAACGTTTAAGTTATGATTGATAGCATCCAGATTAATCTCCAATACCGTTCCATGGACTTTCTCTTGAAGAATTTCTACAATTCTTTCCAGTCCAAAAGGTCGAGCTCCCTTTATCAATACAATTTCATCATTGTATTCATCTATCTCATATTCACTCAGGAAACCATCTGTATCCTTGAAACCATAAAAGGTATCATTAAATAACTTTTCTGCCTTACATATTTCTTCACCAATTCCAACTATCTTCTTAAAATGATATTGATTTATTAATTGGGCTGTTTTTCTATATAGTTGTTCCTTTGGTAAACCTGACTGAAGGATATCTGAAACAATTATGGACTTCTGTTTTCTTTGTTTTTGATTGTTCAAATAACTTAGAGCTATTTCTAATCCGGCCAGATCATTATTATAAGAGTCATCAATAATATATGAATCATTAATCCCTTTCTTTATTTCAAGGCGCATTGACACGGGGAGTATTTCATCTATTCCTTCCTGGATATCACCATGAGACCATTTAAAATGAAGAAGTGTAACAATGCAATGAACAATATTTTCTAAAGAAGCATAGTCACTGAAATTCAACCTGAAGGAATAAACGTTTTCTTTGCTCTTTATTTCAAGAGTTGTTTTACTGTCCTTTGATGTAATAGTATTGATCTGGTATTCTGCTTTCGGATCTTTACCCCATGAGATTTTACGAATCCCTGGCAGATAGTTATCAATAGTACGACTAATTAATTCATCATCTATGTTAAAAATTAATTCACTGGAATTCGAAAAAAGATTGAGCTTTTCTCTCAGTTTCTCTTCCTTTGTCTCAAAGCCTTCATTATGGGCTGGCCCGATATTAGTCAATATACCCACATCCGGTTTAATGATCTTTTGTAGGTTTTGCATTTCGCCAGTAGTAGAGATGCCGGCTTCAAATACACCATATTCATGAGTTGAATTGATTAACCATACTGATAAAGGAACTCCTATTTGAGAGTTATAACTTTTGGGTGATTTTATTACCTGAAACTTCCAGGAGAGTAATTGTGAAAGCCATTCCTTTACAATTGTTTTACCATTGCTTCCTGTTATTCCAATAGTTTTAAGAGAAAATTTACTACGATGAAAAGAGGCAATATTCTGCAATGCTTTAATGGAATCAGGAAAGTAGTAAAAATTGCCTTCAGGATAATCATGGACTCTAAAATTCTTATCTTCAATTAAAAATTGCCTCACATTCCTGTTGTACAAATCTTCAATATAATCATGACCATTATGAATTTTTCCCGATATAGCGAAAAATAAAGATTGCCTATTGTCAATAATATTTCGCGAATCATTTGATAAAAATAATATGGGCAGGTTCTGTGAAAATGTCAGATAATCTCCATTAAGAATTTCCGGTAAATCTGTGCTTTGCATATATTATTGCACCCTGTTAAGATCACATTTCAATTCGAATTGGTCAATTTCATTTTTAAATCCCAGCCGTAAAAAGAAACTTATCAATCCATAATATCGCTCATTAATGTTAAGAATATAAATCGATTTTTTATGACATAACTTATACATATGAAGGATTAATAATGAGCCAATACCTTTACCACGATGAGCAGGATCAACTCCGATATGACCAACTCTGCCCATTCTTTTATTAAAGATAACGAATCCAATCAATTGATTATCGAGCCTGGCCTCAATTATTGTTTCATTTCTGTAATTATTCCTTAACAATGGAAAGGTATCCAGAAAACTTGCATCCAAATCACAAAAAGAATGATAGGCTTTCCAGTTAGGAACTACAGGCTTATGAAATTTAATACCTGGGAGTTTTTTTTTATTTAGGAGATACTTGCTGGCGTCTGAAAGTTTTAAACAATGAAGGAATTTAGATTTTTCAAAGCCCAGTCTTTCGTATACCTTGATAGCCGGCTTGTTAATTGATATTACTTCCAGTATACATTGCTCTACTCCAGCTCTCTTAATTTTCGGAAACACATGTGAATACATTTTTTCCGTAAGATTATTTCCCCTGAATTGATCAATTACCCCGGTACCACCATTATATGCCGTTTTTTTACTTTCATAAGTATTGATGCTTTGAAATATAAATCCTATTAGTTGATGTTTATAATAACTGCCAACTGAGTATTTTAAATTAATATTTGATTTGTAAAGTATTTTATGTTCAAAAGCACGCGGACTTAATTGAATTGGCAAAATATAGTCAGAAAAAGCCTTGTTAAAAGAAGTCCTCATGTGTGATATTTCACATTTTTTAAAATTTTTAAAAATAATATCATTCATAAAACAATCCTTTATATCCTGCTTCGAATTCCTCTCAAGACGTCAGCTGTGATTCTTTCCGTTTTAATATTTGTAAATAGTTTTAAGTATCAGTAAAAAAGAGTGTGTTCTGCTGCTTTAAAACCTCCTTGGTTAAAAGTGTATAAAGCTATTAAAAATATCCTTTTTGTCTGGATAAATATTTATAATATTCAAAAAATTATAAGTAATAAATGAATTATCAGGGAATAAATTTTTTTAAATCATCAGTTGATATCAAACCCTCATAAAATGCTTTACCAAAAGTAACCGCATAAACACCCAGGTCTTGTAATTCACTTATATCGTCGGCTGACCGTACACCTCCACTAGCAATGATTTGCGAATTTGGGTATGTACTGACTAAAGCCTTATATAGATCAAAATTGGGTCCAACCATTGTACCATCTCTTGAAACATCTGTAACTTTTATGTATTTTAATCCTCGATCATAAAAATAAGTAATGTGATCATAAAGCTCCAAATCGGTCTTTTTTTGCCAACCTTTGATCATAACCATATTTTCCACAACATCGGCAGAAAGTGCAATCTTCTCACGACCATATGAAAATATCCAGGCTGTAAAAAGCTCTTTATTATTAGCAGCTACACTGGCTATGCTAATATAGTCAGCACCTGCTTCAAAAGCTTTCAGGATATCACCATCGGTTCGGATACCACCAGCAAATTCCACTTTTAGATTTGTATGCCCTTTGATGGCTTCAATAACATGATAGGCAACCGGAGATTCCTTGAGCAAACCTTCAAGGTCAACAAGATGGATTACTTCTATACCCAAATCTCCAAACATTCTGGCGAAATCAACCGGGCTGGTTTCATATTTCTTTTCGCTAGAAAAATCTCCTTTGCTCAGACGAGTAACTTTCCCCTTCATTACACTTATGGAAGGTATTAACTTGATCATTATTAAAAAATTATATAAGAGTTTAAATATAAGATAAAAACGAAAAAAAACGACTACATCTTGACAAATAAAAGTTGAAATTATTAGGAAGATATTAATTTAAACCCTTCTCCATGCATGGTAATTATGGATATACTTTCATCTTTTTTCAGATATTTTCGAAGTTTAGCTATGTAAACATCCATACTTCGTGCATTAAAATAACTATCATCCCTCCAAATCATCTTCAAGGCAGCGCTTCGATCAAGGGTTTCATTGATATTCTGACAGAGCAATCGCAATAATTGTCCTTCTTTGTTGGTGAGTTTTATCTTTTCATTGTTTATATGAAGGGTTAAAGTATTAAAATCAAATATCGAATTTCCAAAATTGTACTTAATTTTCTCCTGCTTTGCACCTTTATAAGATCTTTTTAGAACAGCATTAATTCTGAGAAGCAGTTCTTCCATGCTGAAAGGTTTTGTAATATAATCATCGGCTCCCGCTCTGAATCCTGCAATTGTATCATCTTTCAAAGATTTAGCGGTAAGAAAAATGATTGGAATTTCTTTATTAAGCAATCTGATTTCTTTAGCGAGCGTAAAACCATCCTTTTTGGGCATCATTACATCCAAAAGGCAGAGATCAAAGCTACTCCGATGGAAAGTTTCCAAACCTATTTCACCATCAGCACATAAAGTTGGATTATAATTCTTAAGTCGCAGATAATCACTTAAAATCTGTCCCAGATTGGGATCATCCTCTACAACTAGCAATTTGATCTTATCCATATTTTAAGGGTAAAATGATTTCAAAAGTACTGCCTTTACTTAGGACGCTTTTCACTTTTATTTGACCATTAAGCGCAACCAGCATTGTTTTTACATAAGCGAGTCCCAAACCGAATCCCTTAATATCATGTATGTTTCCGGTAGGTACCCGATAAAATTTGTCAAATATCTTTTCAATAGCTTCCCTGGACATTCCAATACCTTTATCACTTATTCTGATTAACAATCCCTGATGATGATCTTCAGTTTCAATAGTTATCTCAGCTATATCCTTAGAATATTTGTTTGCATTATCCAGAAGGTTATAAATTATATTAGTAAGATGAACCTCATCTGAAATGATTCGGTTATTGCTTGCGATCAGTCTTTTTTCTATCTCACCACCATTTTTCTGAATTTGAAATTTTAAATTACTGATAACCTTATCTATTATTTCATGGATATCAAGCTCTTCAAATTTTAATTTGAAATCTTTTTTATCAAGAGTTGCCATTTGCAGAACATTTTCTACCTGTCTGCCCAATCTTTTATTTTCATCTCTTATTACTTCGATATATTTGTTAATGAAGTTTTCGTTTTTCTGGATTTCTCGATCCTGCAAAGCTTCACATGCAAGAGACACAGTAGATATTGGTGTTTTAAACTCATGTGTCATGTTGTTAACAAAATCATTTTTAATTTCAGACACCTTTTTTTGTTGTAGAAGCGCAAAAATGGCATAAGCAAAGCAGAATATGATTAAGAGTGCAAGGAAAACAGATGATGTAAGAGATAACCAAATTTGCTTGAATAAATAACCAGACTGGTCAGGAAAGAAAATAGTAAGATAATTCTGCCCACTGTTAATGTCGTTTGGAAAAAGCTTTGCAGAAAAATTTGATAATAGAACATTTTGCTCATCCTGTGTTTCATAGTTTGAAAATAAAGATCTGTTCATTGCACGGTCAACCACAGCATATTCATAGTTTATATCAATACCAGATTCAATTAATTGATCATTTATAAGGTTTTCCAGTTCATCTTTTCGAATTCTGCGAGAAATTTGCTTTCGTTCCCTAAGCAATTCGTCTAATACGACTGTTACCATATGTGATTTTTCTGTAAACCTTTGAATATTTTCTCTCAAGTCGTTTTCATTTTGAGCAAAAATGTTTGGATTAGAATTGACTTGATTTTGGGTTTGAGTTCTTTCTTCTTTAATTGCGGAGTTAAAATCAGGTGCATTCATCCCTGAAAATTCATAGCTGATTCTTATCATCTGGTTGCCTAAATAAAAAGAATCTGATACAACCATATCTGATACCCAGCCAAAAGATTGTGACTGTCCAGTGCTCATGTTCATTGTAACCTGTTCCTGACTTGTCCTAATTTGACTACTGGAAGACAGGAAATTACTGTCTACCATAAATGTACGTCGATTTAAATAGGGATTTTTTAGTTGTTGTGCGGCAGCATTATAGACTTCTTTTTTCTCCAATTTGAGTACAACATTGTTCAATGCATCATGTACCTGTTGCTTGAATTGTATGTCATTTGCTTTAATAGCATCATTAATCCAGTAGGTCTGAAATATGATCAATCCGATCATGGCCACAGACATTAGACCAATAATAATACGTAAAGTCTTTTTACTCATTATACAAATCTAACATGAAGGCGTAGTTTAAAGTTTATATTTAACACTTTTTAACATCCTTTAACCCTTCTTTAACTTTTATATTTAAATATGCAGTTACCTTTGCTAACATACTTTTTAGAATCACATTAATAAAACATCATGAATAAATTATTTGCAATAGTTGGCATCTTAGGAATTTTTCTGATTGCCTCCAATGCCGCCTACTCTCAGGAAGAGAAGGAAGAAAAATCAGTTAAAAAAGAGATTAAGATGACTGTTAAGGATGATGGTGATGGGCCAAAATATACAGTTGAAACGATCACAGAGGAGAATGGAGAGCAAAAAGTAGAAAAGAAAACCTATAGCAGCAAGGAAGAAATGGAGGCTGATGCTGATATTCAAGTTCATGAGGCTGGCGAGAATGTAAAAACATTTACAATGAAAATGGGTGAAGAGGATCCGGATTCCAATGTAATGATTATTAAAAGTGATGACGGCAATACATTTAATATCAAGGTAGATGAAATGTCAGAAGATTTCGAATGGACTTCCGATGGTGGAAAAGAAAGCCACAAGGTAATTAAGATGCCTGGGGGAAAAATGATGTTTATTCAAAGTGGTGATGATGAAGATGGAAATTCTTTTACTTTTAGCTCGAATGATGGAGATTCCAATCATATGGTTAAAAGATACGAAGTAAGGGTAATGAGTGATGGTGATGATGCCGACATTGATATTATTGAGGATAGAGATGTAATTATTTTAAAAGATGAGGATGGAAATATTACTATGAACCATGATATGGATGGAGATGATATGATGATATGGATGGATGAGGGCGGAAATAAAACCATTAATAAATCGGTCAAAATTAAAAAGAAGTCTTTCAAGAATTTTAATGAGGCTTCTATTGAAGATCTTAATCTAAATGATGAAGAATTTGCTTCGTTCAACTTATCAGGATTACCTGTCTTAACTTTAAAATCTTTAAACTATTATCCAAATCCGAATGAAGGTGAATTTACTTTAGCTTTTGCAGGATCGAAGAAACCGGTAATAGTCAGGGTTCTTGATAATAAAGGGAATATGCGATTGGAAAAGAATATTGAAAATTTTGATGGGAATTTCAATGAAGTCATCAATTTAAAACATCTTGACAAAGGCTCATATTTATTACAGATCTTTCAGCAAGGAAAAGCAATTAGTAAAAAAGTAGTTCTTAAGTAAATAGTAATAATCTCTATTAGGCGAAGGAAGATCTCTTACGGGATCTTCCTTTTTTATTTTACTACTATATGTAATATCAAACATTGAATTATCTTTGGTATTTAAATTAATGTAGACATGAAACTAGAAAACAACCAATATAATATACAGGGATTAAATGTTGTTGATCTCTGTGACGAATATGGTACACCTCTTTATGTTTATGATGCAGATAAGATTAAGCATCAGGTTGAAAGAATGCAGAAAGCTTTTGAGAATGTAGATCTTCGAATAAAATATGCAGTTAAGGCTTTATCTAATATTTCTATAATCAAGTTGATGAAAAAACTTGGTACTGACCTTGATGTGGTTTCAATAGAGGAAGCACAAATATGTTTAAAAGCAGGATACGAACCCGAAAATATACTTTTCACCCCTAATTCGGTATCATTTGACGAAATTAAGCAAGCTGTAGACCTTGGTCTTAAAATCAATATTGATAATATTTCAATTCTTGAACAATTTGGACATTATTACCACAATACCGTACCGTGTTGCCTGAGAATAAATCCACATATTATGGCGGGAGGTCATAGTTATATATCTACAGGCCATATTGATTCAAAATTTGGTATATCCATTATGCAGATGCGTCATGTACATAGAGTAGTAAAAACCAATAACATTACTATAGAAGGATTACATATGCATACCGGATCGGATATTCTGGATGCAGAAGTATTTATACAGGCAGCCAATATCTTCTATGATATAGCCAAAGAGTTCAATGAACTTAAATATATTGATTTTGGCAGTGGCTTTAAGGTATCTTATCGTGAAGGAGATGTCACTACTGATATTGAAGCTTTGGGTAAGAAATTGAGCAAATCATTCAATAATTTCTGTGAAAGTTATGGTAGAAAGCTTGAAATATGGTTTGAACCGGGAAAATTCCTTGTTAGTGAGGCTGGGTACTTACTTACAAAAGCGAACATAATTAAAACCACTCCTGCTACCGTTTTTGTAGGGGTGAATTCAGGACTGAATCATTTAATTCGTCCTATGATGTACAATTCGTATCATGATATATTTAATGCCAGCAATCCCAAACGAACATACCGGGTATATTCCGTGGTTGGCAACATCTGTGAAACAGATACCTTGGGAGCGGACAGAAAACTGAATGAAGTTCATGAAGGCGATATAATTGCTATTAAAAACGCAGGAGCTTACGCATTTTCTATGTCATCCAATTATAATTCGAGGGTAAGACCAGCCGAAGTTTTAATATATAACGGTAAAGCTCATCTGATACGTACCAGAGAATCCCTTGACGATATTTTGCGGAATATGGTAGAAATAGATCTGGATTAAGTTGAAAAGAATATATATCGGCTCATTGAATCCTGTCAAAATCAACTGTGTAAGACAAGCCTTTGATCAGTTATTCCCATCTGCAAAATTTGAATTTGTCGGTAAAGATGTTGATTCGGGAGTATCAGATCAGCCAATGTCAGATCATGAAACGTATACAGGAGCCAGGAACCGTGCTTTGTTTTTGAGAAATTCTGAAGGTGATGGGCACTTCTGGATTGGAATAGAAGGAGGTATTGAAGAATTTAATGAAAGCATGCACGCTTATGCCTGGATGGTTGTTTTAAATAGACATATTGAAGGAGAAGCGCGAACTGCTACCTTTCAACTCCCTCCTCGAATTGTTGAATTGATTAAACAAGGAGTTGAGTTGGGGGAAGCTGATGATCAAGTATTCAAAAGAACAAATTCTAAGAAAAAGGATGGAGCTGTAGGTATATTAACCCATGGAGTAATAGATCGAATGAAATATTATCACCATGCCATGGTACTTGCTCTAATTCCATTTTTGAATAAGGATTTGTTTTAATAATTAGTTGAATCGTGTATTAAAGAGAGGTAAAAGCCGTAATCCTTTCCGATTATCTTTGACATAGTTCAATACCCCTATCTGAACACCGTTTATTTTATTAACATAATTAAAGATGCCAATCGCAAGTCCTTTCTGGGTTCCTTTGATATGGTTGAAAGCACTGATAGACACTCCCTGCATAGTTCCATTCTCAATTCTGAAGTATCCCGGGGCAAATGAAAAGCCTGTAACATTTTCTCCGCCTACTGCCAGAGCTGCATTAAAACCTCTTACATTTGGGGCTCCCACTGCCAGTATCGCTGCATTCAGTCCTGTCAAAGTACTTCCGGCTCCCACAGCAAGGCCTGCAATATTTATACCGGTTACAGATTCAGCGGCACCTACAACCAATCCGGCTACAGACAATCCGACAATATTTTCCCCGCTGCCTACCACCAGAAAACTTGTATTAATACCTTTTACATCCTGACCAGCGCCCACGGCTAATCCTCCAAAATTTACTCCGGTAACATTTTCGCCTGCTCCAACTGCCAATCCAGCCAGATTTAATCCTACCACATTATTACCAGCCCCTACTGCAAATAGGGCAGCATTGAAGCCAGCTATATTATTTCCAGCCCCTACAGCCAAACCCCCAATATTCAATCCAGCTAATTCTTTACCAGCCCCTACTGCAAGACCACCTATATTGAATCCCACAGCATTATCACCAGCCCCAACGGCCAGGCC